>Ga0307510_10003030_pt1 | contig 19370 bp, 33 predicted proteins | sample 12_EM_MG_FD_207224 | JGI IMG/M metagenome (GOLD analysis project Ga0307510, IMG submission 207224) | Populus trichocarpa ectomycorrhiza microbial communities from riparian zone in the Pacific Northwest, United States - 12_EM | ecosystem: Host-associated > Plants > Roots > Unclassified | place...
TGGGTACAAGTATGCTCGAGTACAAAAAAAGGTATCATCATACAATATCATATCGTACCCTCCTTCCCATCACTCTCTGCTGATGTTATCACGATACGATACGATACAATCGCACCCCGCTATAAGGCATGCCAAGAGTTCAGGATCTTTCGTCCATCCGTTCGTTACAATAGTTATAGTAGGTGTAAATTCCCAAAGGGTCCATTCGCAATAGCGAGGTTTCCCGAATAAAAAGCTCCATAATAGCGGGGGCGCGACTCTCACATACCCGGAGGGGAGTTGCTATTGAGCTGCAGCTGCAAACGGAGCGGGAACTCTTTCAGCACCTACAGTAGCTGATTGTCTCAATGGAAAGAAGACCTAAACTTATAGTATCACACTGTACCGTACCTTACCCGGCCGGCTGTCCCGCTGCGTGATCTCTCCCTCCCCCTTCTTCTTCTCCTTGTCAGTATCATACCGTACCGTACTGCCCTAAGTTACCTGTATTATGGTGTTGTGCCAACGATAGCCATTCTGCAGCACCGCACCGGCGACTGCACGAGCATAGCACTGCACCCCTACTCGGGCGCAAATTAAAGATCCGGAAAAAGTGACAAACAAAATGTATGGTTGCAACACAGATATTTCAAGTCACTTTTTCCGGATCTTTAATTTGCGCCCGAGTACAGCGGGGCTAAGATCCGGCCCGGCACGCGCTGTTGGATGGGGTGAATGAATGAATAAATAAATATTACTCCTGTTATTATTAATCAAACATTGCAACACAGATTTATGAGCGGACCGCGGTGTTATCGGTAGGGCAATGGTCAAATTAGGGGGTTTCCTTTTTTCCTTTTTTCTTTCTCTAGAGAAATGGTTCCTGGCCCCCCCACCAGGGGACGATTGCGATGCATGCAATAGTACAAGTTTTGTTTCTTCCTTTCCCTTTTTTCTTCTTCGTAAGGTCGCTTGTCATATACACTTACCATACCCGGACGCTGTGCTTTTTCTTCTTCTTCTCCCTTTCTTTCTGACCCTGGGTGCGAGCGAGTACTGCTACATGCAATACAAGTCATCAGACTTACCATACACTCCAAGTACTGAATAGCGTCAAGGTAGCATGATAGACCTCGGCACGAAAGGACAGTATTCGTAGTGTGAGCTACGGTCTCTGGTTGAGTTAGCTATCCGTGCGCTGTTATGGTTACGAATTACAGCACAAGTACCAGTGCTGTAGCTTCATGCAGGATGAGTGGCAAAGCGGTTCGAGAAGGTCAAGTTGCCTGTATTAGCCACCAGGGTGTGATTTAGGACGGGGGCGGAAACAAATGACCGAGTGGCCAAGAGGGGTGGGATGGCGAGGTTAAGAAGGGGGGCCCAATTTATGCTGCTTGTATCATACGAGATGCGGTTTTTTTTTACGGAACTTGTTGATAATAGGGGAATCAAACAAGATAGTATCCATGGCTTCATAGTCATACAAAAAGGCAAGGAATATAAGAGTTTCTCCATTATTTGCAAATTTGACTACACGCTAGCTATAGAATCACCAGTCCCCACAAAACACCACAAGTTTCGTACCAGCTAAAGTTTGTTTCGTTACAAGTCGCAATGTTTGAATTCACCCATCATCCGTTAAACATAAAGCTCCACCACCACCGAGAATCAGGAAAAGTTGTTTAATTTGCACCATCCCTAATGGAAAAAAAACAGACTAAAGAATACCCATCCGCCAAGTCCACCGTGATCCATACCATCACTAAATGGCATACTTCCTAGTCCACTCCCTAGCCGTAGCCTCATATCTGGCACGATCGGTCTTGTAGACATGTGCAATCTCAGGGACGAGGGGGTCATCGGGGTTCGGATCTGTAAGCATCGAACAGATGGAAAGTAGAACTGAAAGCAAACATTTAGTAGGGGTTTTCCTCATTTTTTTGTTCGCGGCAATGGGACTCATGTGAAAATGTGAACTCTAGTCACATGAGTAGTTTTTAGGGTGCGATTAACAAAGGAGTAACATACCCTTAGAGATAGTGAGAGCTGGTGACCACTGATCTCTCAAGATATCCAGGCAGATGCTACCGTTGGCGTTGATATTTGGATGATAGATACGGGTAGTGAAGTTGACCTTGGGAGGCTTAAAAGGATAGTCGGTGGGGAAAGCGATGGATAGAAAGAATACTCCAGAGGAGTAAGGACTATCTGCCTAGGAAGGGCAAAAGCACGGGTCAGCAAATGCGTTCGCTCGGTTATGATTCAAGCCGGGCCTTATGGCTCGAATGTGCCTCGTTAAAGGAGGCTATCAAGCAAGGGTCAACATACAGGACCCATGATAGTTGCTTGCCAATGAAACTAAACGGGGCGTTAGTATTTATCCCACAAAGTCAACGACACCCTGAAAAACAACAAACTCTGTTTGAAGCCAAGAAATCTTTCTGAGGGAGAGGGTGGAAGACTTACCAAATCCTCGCCAATAGGACCAGCACTGCATGAAGAGGGTGGGTCTCTAGAGGTAAACAGTTAGCTCCAAGTGCCAGATCAACAACAAGCAATAGCTTTCAGCCGATAGCCGGAAAACGCCCCTCACGCGACTCGCAGGGGAAGCCGAAACGGAAGCCGATTTTTGAAGCAGTATAGGGAGGAAAGCCATACCTTCCGAGATCGCTGAGTTCCTTGTTAATTCTCTTGAGGGCCATTTCGAACTAGTGGTGATGGAGGTGGTGTTGTTGTTAAAGGTTGTAAGGGGGTAACGACTGTGGAACGAGAAGGCGGGGTCAGTAAGAGCAGAGAGATGGTGATGTTGACTGGACGACAGCGAAGAGATCAGGAGGGAGAAGGGAGGAGGAAGGGGAGGAGCAGGAGGAAAGGGAGAAAGGAGGCTGCGGAGGAAGGGAGGAATAGAAAGATGGGTATAAACAGGAGTAGGGCAGAGGAATACTCACATTGAAATGTAAAGTGAAGAATAGGAAAGGATTGATAGGGAGGGAAAAACAGGAGAGGGTTGGGTTGTTGTAGAAGTTGGGATGGTGGGGGAGAGGAGGGTAAGTTTGAGTTGAGGAAGGGAGCCAAGTTTTTGTACTTGGCGGGAGGGCCACTTTATTATGGTGAAATTAGACGCTCAAACATAGAAATTAGGAGAGGGCTACAGAAGGCCTTTTCTTCTGGGTCTAGCCCTCTCACTTTGCCTCTGAGCCCAACTCCACGGCAAAACCTCTCAGCCAGCGGACTTTCTCTCTTTTCTCTATCCTGGGTCATAGGCCCTTTGACTAAGCACTAAAGTGAGAAGCGGGCCTTTTCCTTGCTTTCTTTTCACATAAAGAGGTGCCTCCTCGCTTTCTGTCAACGAAGAGGAGAGAAATGCAAGTAAATGCAGGTATTCATGCTGGGGTTCTATGAAATGGTCAATAGACAGGTGGGTAGGTAAATGGTAGAAATTATTTTACATTTCGAGCACAAAAAACTATTGGATTTGGTTTTTCATGATTCGCGAGAGTGGTGGCTATGGCGGCAGCACCAACAGCATTTCTGAAGCAATCATGCCTGTCTCTGGCTGTGTCAAAGGTCCACAAGCCCCACCACTCGGAAAGCAGAGAGCTGTTTTTTCCTCAGAACGCAGATTGTGTTCAGGTATCTGAAGTACGTGATTGGTGCACTGTTTATCTCTCCGCTTACGTATTTTTCAGTCTTCACGCTTCCTAGCCATACAGTGTCATCGCCCTTGAACCCTCCCATACCGATACCAATCATGACCCCTCCCCGAGCACCTACCCCGCAAGATTGCTGAAACGGAAGCCCACATAAGTCTACCTGTCCAACATTGGTCCTGGGCCCTGAACTTCGGCACTCTTTCTGCTTCATCTTCTCTCCCAGTTCCGACTTGCAAATTTACATGGAACTCCTTGAACATCTTTCCAAAAGTCCTTGGCTGACTGACCTAACTTGCGCCGCTGGTATGTGGCGTCACTCCTTCATTCTCATTATGCCCGCCTTTTTACCTCTCTCCCTCTTTGACAGGTTCCTTAAAATAGCAGACCCAGCCCGACCAATCCTGGCCATCTTACTGATTGATTCCTCTAAATTTCAAATACTGTTCTAACTCAGCTTACTCGGCGTTTCTTCATTTGTTTCCGGTGTTTCATTCATTGGCAGTGCTTCCCACCTTTTCTGTCTCAGGCTTGAGGGGAATGGAGATCAGGTTTTTTTTGATTCCCTAGCCTCAACTTTTTATTTACATGCAAGTACCATTACTGCACGAGTGCGAGGTGGAACTATGAATTAGCAAATCGGGGTGTTAGAAAGATAATTTGGAAAAACAGAGGGCCCAACGATCTCCTTGTACCACAATCTCCCTCTCGAAACGTTTTTCCGAGCGGGTATCACATTTCGGCGTCGGCGACTAACAAAAGGCTTGGACTCCAGTGATAGCCCTTCCGAGTATAAGACCTAATCGTGCAACGTTTCAGCGGTCAATCCTTCGGTGTTTGTTCGGGTTATTCGAATCTTACTGTGAATGTCGCTCTGGCCTTCATATGTTTGGGTAACAAATAGGTTTGCAACGTGTCTTCCGATCCCATATTCGTCCGACACCGCATTCCCTCCGAAAATCTCCTGGAGGCTATATTTAACGCAGCGTTATTTAATACTAACAAACGAAATGAGATGCGATGACGAGGGAGGAGGGGAAGCCCACTTTCGAGCGTTAACAAGTGCTCTATCGCAGTTTTGTCGCTTGATCATTGAAATCATCTCTGGAGTACAGAGCCCTTTATCCTTTAGTCTCCCGACATGCAAGCAAGCGGCCAACCCGAAAGCAGCATCCGTGGTCGCATCCGCTAACTTTTTCTGAACGAGCTGGTACTTTGCTAAAGGGTTTCCTTTGAACTGCTTTCGCTCGAGAGCATACGTCCTCGCCCTTGCAATGCAGTCTTCCAGCGCCCCCATAGTGCCCCACGCGATCCCGTACCTGGCATTGTTCAAGCAACTAAACGGGCCCCTCAGACCTTCAATGTCTGGAAACATGTTTTCCTCAGGAATTTCCACTCCGTCTAACATGATCATTCCGGTGATGGACGCTCGAAGCCCGTTTTTATCTTTGATGGCTGGAGTAGAGAGTGTTCCAGGAGCTGCAGTAGCTCTCTCCACAAGAAAGCCACGGATCTTGCCATGGAGCTTGCCCCAGACCATGAGAACGTCTGCGATTGGAGAGTTTGTGATCCAAGTTTTCGACCCGAAGAGGAGGTAGACTCCCTTCTTTGTGGGATGCGGTCGGGCGACGGTTTCCATGCTGACTTCCAATTAACATACTCCTGGTTAGAGGGTTAGGATGGTTACTAACGATCCAGGATCGGAACCATGATTTGCTATTTTTATTTTTATTTGGTTAATACCAGTATATCCGGAATCTCTCTGGAAAACATACGTTCCGTCAAGCCGAAAGCTCCAAGGATCTTTCCTTTTGCCATACCCGGCAAGAATCGTTCCTTCTGCTCTTGCGTCCCGAACTCGTTGATGCCTCCCATAACGAGTGAGCTCTGAACACTCATTGCGCTACGATACCCACTGTCTACTCTTCATCCACATACCAATTAGCACTTCCTCGAACCCCCAGCATCTTGAGAAAGCTCCATGCCTCTCCACTTCTCTAGTAATCAACTACACCAATTAGCTCCAACCCCAGTACAACCCACCCTCGAAGAAAGAAAGGGAGAGGGAGAGGGAGCAGGAGCCTACCCCAGCAGCAACATCCCCCACGCCCGCACATCCGTACCCATTGATCGTAGCTCCTAATAACCCCAGCTCCCCCATCTCAACCAAAATCTCCCGGTCGTAGTACTCATCGCGGTATGCCTCTTTCCATCTCCCCGCAAGTCCTATCAGCCCCCCACCCTCCGTTATAGCAGTTGAGGATAGCACACGTACGTAAAACCCGAGGTAAAATCCTCTCCTGACAATACTCCCGCGCCGCATTCGAAATAGCGACTTCCTCATCCGTCAGGGTGCAAGTGAGTTGGAGAGGGTCCTGCCAGTCAAATGTTGTGCTGTGAGCTTTTCGGGTTGTGGCGGCTGCTATTCGGGTAGTTATGCGTCCTCTGGCCTGAAAGATTGGTCGGAGAATTGTGTGGAGCATTATTTATTTATCTTTATTTGAGAGAGTGTGGTTCGTTTCAGGCGTTTCAGGATTTTTGGTGTTTTTGATATTGTATAGTATGGGTATCGAGCCTGGTTTGGCCGGTGGTGGTTCGGTACTAGGAGACTCTGGGGGGGGGGACCTCGGCACGATACCATAAGCTGTGCTATGGAAGTCAGCGCCGTTTTTGCCGTTGCCTAGGGCTTGGCAGCCGAACGGATGTTTTTTTATCGATAAGGAGTTTGTATAGTGATATCATACTACGAGTAGTATCATGATACGGTAGGGGGGCTGCTCGATCATTTGATCAAACTCGGGTTATCACCACCACATACCATCTCATCTATTATTATTAATCGTGCCGTAACCTACGGTATCTACAATGCATATTATGTTCTAAGTCAATAGAACCCTAACCTCGTCCACAGTTCTAGGCCAAACACTCCGGGCAAACTCGATCCCGCCCTCTCCCTGTCCGTCTCCTTCGTTCACAAGAGCATCGATTACCGCCTCCTCTACACGGGAGAAATCGTCGACAAAGCGGGATGCGGCTTCCTGCATTATTTCTCCGATTATCTTGGGCGAGGAGAGGCGCTTTAAGCCGGCTGTTGCATCCATCAGTGCGCTCGGGAGGAACTCGTCGAGCGTCTGGCTGACGAGTGAGAGAGCGTGCAGGGAGAAGGGGAGGAGTTGGGTTAGGGGGGTTGCCTTTGCTGTGTCAGTAGTTTGAATGCGAGAAGGAAGGGGTGGGGAAGGGCAACCTCTGGATCCCAGTCTGATAAGGCTACCAGTAAAGGATGCAGTCCGCTAGTGTGCACGAAAAAGCTGTGCTGGAATTCCACTAGCGATCTCATCTGCTTCTCCACCTCGGCGTCTAGCTTGGCGATTCTATCTATAGTGAAGCTGAATTGTTCCAGCGTTGTTTTTGCCGCGAGTTGGCAGTTTATGACGAATATGTTCTTGTCAACTTCTCCCAGGTCCTGGCTGAGGTTGTGGCACCCATCTAGATACGGATCTAGCGCTTCTTCGAGGATCTTGGAGAAGCCGCCTTCGCGTTCGGAGTCGGGGATTAAGGAGGTGCTGCAAGAGACCATTAACTGTTTTAGCTCGTTGAGAGCTTCGTAGAGGAAGGGCGGTGGTGTTAGGTCACCAGGTGCTTGCGGGAGTTCTGATTGGACAGCGCGGACGTGTTCTTGGAGAGAGCTGTGGAACTGACGGAGGGCGGCCTGCTCAGTCCTAGTGGTGCGTTAGCTGGGAATATTGCAGGGCCAAAGTGAATTTATACGTTTTCATGGTCTCCAGTAGAAATGATTCCTGGCCGAGTAACCGTTCGAAAGTTAAGCGGTAAAAGTATATCAAATTGGAGATTTTATAGACTAGGGTGCTTTCTTCGTGACTTGCGATAACTTGTTCTATTCTTGACTGTTTTTGGTATTGATTAGTGGTGCGCTTGATACGAGGGAGCTAATGATTACCTTCAATGGCTTACACACAGTTTGTAAGTCCTTGTCAACCAACATCATGAGTCTTTTTCTAGCATCCCATCCTCCACGGGTTGCTTCATCTCCTTCCCCGTCACCGTCCTCAAGCCATGGCTCGCTTTTTAAACCCTCCTCGATACCACCTAGTATGCTGTTTTGACCTTCTCCTTCTTGTGAAATGAAGAGTACTTCCAAAGCTTCTTGCTCTTGCACTGCAGTGGAATGCAGCCAGGCAAGCATATCGCCGATATATCTCAAGGGGTCATGAGCGTAAAGCTCTATAGGCTTTGTTGTTGAGTCTATGTAGGATGGAGCCACAGTACTTGGAGCTGTACCAGTAAGAGCTGTGTAAAAGGAATCCAGTAGGATCTTTTGCCGGGCTTCAGCAAAGAAGTCCAAACAATTCCTTGAAGCGTGTTAGAGCTAGTGGCACAGAGTGCAAAAAAAAGGGAAGCATACTGAAAAAGTGTGGGCTTCTCTGCCAGCACCCTTAATGCCCTCCTTATGCCCGCATTAATCTGCGGATTCTCGAGAGAAAGATGCTTTAATTCTCGCTGTATCCATCGGTACAGCTTCTGGAAAGCTCCTTGCAGATGACTGGTCATTTGGTCCATTATCTCTAGGCTGTTTTATATGGTCAGCAGTATGTTCCCCTAACCCTGAAACGGACGTACCCGGCTCTCTGGTTCTCACTGGAGAGCAGAACCTCGCAGTCTCCATGTATCTTCTTGACTCTGTTTAAAATCCTAAAGAATCGGTCATCGACGGGTTCTGCAGAGCTTGTTAGGATGTCCACATCCTTCTCCGAGACAACAAAGTGCTCCGTAAAAGCTTTTAGCAGAGCTTCCTTAGTTTCCGTCCCCTTCTTTTGAGTGAGTAGCTGGGACGACTCCTCAAGTATAGGAGCAGTCTCTAAACTGGCAGCCGTAACATGTGTTTTCAGAGAAGATACTACATTGTTCATTGCGTTCAACGTGTGGCCCACAAGCTTCAATTGCTATATACATGGTTTCTCAGCCTTCCATTCCCAAAACCCAATGTCTCCCCCCCTACACGCGCAAAGGAGGAGGAAGCTCAAGGTTTGTGTTACTACAGTACCTCGGATATTTTGGAAAATTCTCGAATGATATGCACGTTACTTTGAATTACTTCCGCCTGGACGTCTACCCGGAGCTGTCGTCGAGAGTCGGGGGAATTCTCGGTAAAGCGGGAGTCGAGGACTTGCAGGGCATTGCGTATCTCTGCGTCTGAGTACGAAGCTGAGAGAATTGCTGATAATCGCTGTTGTGATAATGAGTCCATGATTGTATAATATACTGAAAGGGGATGGTGGGGTGATGTGGTGGAGGGGAACTGTGGATAAGGTTGGTTATCATGGCTTGAGAAGCTGTTGAGCCTCATGTTTCCTCTATGTTACCCTCCCCTGTGACCTACGATAGAGCCTCCACGCGACACCCTGAGCGAAACGTCAGGCAGATACCATAGTGGGGAACAGGGGGTTAGATAGCTTCAACCTGAGCAACCCCCCCACCCATCGACTCTTTGAGGCGAATAGCTGTTGCTGTAGACGCGGCACCTATCTCCTTGTTATACTATCCGCGCAAGTCCTCCCTTAGGTCGTTCCTTCCTCAAACCACCGTTCCAACTCAAAGGAGAAATAGAGCTCGGGGGTTGTTTTATCTCACTTTGGAGCACATCTTCGGGTGCTACTGACTCTTCACACTGTTCCCGCACCTCTATCCTCGAAGCACCACTACCCCAGCTTTCCTCCTTTAATAATCTCTCCCAGTGCCTCGATTCCCACATCCGAACAAGCTTAGAAAACCTCTGAGAGTGTCGCCCCACTTGTACATTACTCTTGGGAGTTCAAAGAATGACGAGCAGAATTCTATCTCAAATCTTCAACCAGAACTCTGCAAGTATATACGAGACCCTTCGCCAGCATGATGCAACTGATAACTCCGACGACGACGACGACCTCGAAGAGCGGGCCGGTATGCTGGCCTTAGATAACGACTCACACTTGCCACCCCTAGACCTACAAGACGACCTGGAAGACAGCAACTTTGAATTAGACCAACAGCCCCCCGCTCCCGCAGAGTCTTCGTTCATGGCTTCGGAGAATAACCGACGACCTTACTTTTCTTCGATGAGCAGATCTAAAAAGAACATCTACGCTCCGCCACGATATAGGGATGAAGAGGATGATGATGATGAAGTTCCTGCATCTCTGTTGTTGGAGCCAGGTGCAGGGTCTAGTAAGAGGAGAGGTTCAACTAGTGGAAGGGGTGGAGGGGTAGGGCCTGCACTGCGAGCCGTGAAGAATGAGCCCTTGCCGAATACCTGGATCGCTACTGGATTAGGAGGGCATCGGGCGAGAGAAGAGTCAGGGGCCAGCCGGGAACACCAGAGCGAAGGGAAGGAACTCCGACGGCAAGCTAGGTTAGGGTTGATTGATCCTAAAGAGCGTGCTCTGTGGAAGTGGGCAAATGTTGAGAACTTGGACAACTTCCTCAACGATGTGAGTTCTTCATTATCGAGTTGTTAGGTCTTGTGGTGGCTCACAGGATGCAGGTTTATGACTATTTCCTGGGGAAGGGAATTTGGAGTATTGCCCTGCACCGGTTACTAAATCAGCTGTAGGAACCCTCCTTTCTAGCTCCCATACGAGTTACTAAATCTCTCTATAGGACTTTTGCTTTTGTTGTTGGGTTTACTACATTTATGAGTCTTTGCGTTGATTATTCGTTGGTACCCGAGCGCAAGAAGCTGTCAGAAGTGATCATCCCACACTGCATGAGCCGGTAAGCTTCCCGGTCTGCTCACTTCTTAAATGTTTAGCTCACCCGAGAATAGGATGTCTGGGGTCACGACACTTTTCATGTGGGCAATTTCCTTCTACTGGGTGATTAAGACAATTCACTACATTCTGGACACTCGACGTCTGTGGGATATTCGGAACTTTTACAAATATCTCCTCGAGATACCGGATAGCGATATGCAAACGGTGACATGGCAGGAAGTGGTTGCTAAATTGATGGCTTTGCGGGATTCAAATCCAACGACATCAGGTGCTCTTCGACGCCGGCATTTTAGCAGCCAATCGAAGCAACGAATGGACGCCCATGATATTGCTAACCGGCTCATGAGGAAAGAAAATTACCTGATTGCACTCTTCAATAAGGAGATATTGGACCTCAACATCCCTTTCCCATTCTTGAGGAATCGGGGAACGATGTTGACCAAGACCTTGGAATGGAATCTTAGCTTGTGTATTCTCGATTACGTCTTTAACGATCAGGGACAGCTGAGGACTTTATTCCTTAAAGAGAGCCACAGGAAGATTCTTAGCGACGGGTAGGTTTTCTTTCGGACAGGTGAGATGAGTGTCGTACTAAACTAGTCACAGACTGAAGCGACGATTCCTGTTCGCCGGCGTTATGAATATCATTTTTGCCCCTTTCATCCTAACGTATCTACTACTTCTATTTCTTCTCGGGAATGTCAATGTTTGTGCTCACTGTACACCAGCCCCTACTGATTCCGCCGTACCTAACATGATATTAGGATTTCATTAAAACACCCGCTAGGATTGGGCACAGGCAATACACCCCACTCGCTGAGTGGAAGTTCCGGGAATTCAATGAGTTGTATCATATCTTCCACATGAGGCTGAATATGAGTTATCCTGCTGCAGAGGCATATGTGGAGCAGTTTCCTAAGGAAAAGACGGCACAAGTTGCAAGGTAACTGCTAGCAGTCCTCGCAGGTTGAGAACGAATATTAACTATATATAGATTTGTCTCGTTTGTTGCCGGATCGCTACTGGGTGTTCTTGCGATCGCCTCAATAATCGACGGCGATTTAATACAAGGATTTGAGATTGTTCAGGGGTTGAATGGACTCACAGCGATTGCTACCCTCACTACCATTGTGGCCGTTAGTAGAGGAATGCTTCCAGAGGACAATACAGTCTATGACCCAGAATGGTCTATTAGGAATGTCATACAACACATACATTATATGCCTGACCACTGGAGAGACAAGCTGCGCACTGACGATGTAAGCGCTCTTGAGCATTAGTGGAATGTCGTGGCTAATATCTTGTAGATCAAGAAAGAGTTTATTTCCCTATACAACCTCAAGGTGACGATATTCCTAGGGGAAGTTATGAGTGTCATATTCACACCGTTTGTTCTTTGGGTCTCGCTTTCGAACCGTTCAGAAAGGATTATCGATTTCTTCCGAGAGTTTACTGTTCACGTTGACGGTATTGGATATGTCTGCAGTTTTGCAGTATTTGACTTCCAAAAACCTGGTGTATGTTGCATTTCCCCAATCATCGTGGGATCTTAGCTAATGGATGCTGGTATTTTAGCGCCAAAATATGGCTGACTTACGTGAGGAGTATTTCTCATCCAAGGACAACAAAATGCTCTCCTCATATCTTGGTTTCATGGATCAATACCACGGCCCGCAGAACAAGGGAGGCGCAAACAAACGCCAGATATCAATACGTAATTATATGTCTCCCATGTTGAACGCCCAAACTGGCAAAGCAAAGGATGCCCGGAGCGCCCAGGACCGCCGTGCGAGTGATGGACGCCAGGACATGCAACAATCCATCCACCGAGACAGCCCTGGAAGAACGCAAGGATCTCAGATACTTCAATCCTCCCTCCTAGACCAACACCACCAGCCACTGCCTTTTGTAGGGAGAGCCCCAAGACACCCTATATTCCACCTATCCACAGCAGATTCTCTCCGAGAAGAGGAGGAAGAGGAAGTTATAGCACCAGCCGACAAGCCTAGGGAACATTACCGTAGCAATCTCGGCGAGTCATTCATGTCCACCCGCGTAACGGGCACTATGATGGCTGCGCAAGCGGAGGATGACGATGAGGACGAGCAAGCGGGGCCACACAACGCTGGTGTACTGGACTTGCTGAATCAGTTCGTAGGCGTGGAGGGGGCGGGGAGGACTGGGGTAATTTAATTTTCCTCCCTCCTTTGTTGTGATGGCTGTGTGTGACTATCATGAGTATTACTGGTATTGGGCGTTTCTTGTTTTTTTCCCCTCTTCTTCTTTCCTCCCGTTTCATTAGGAATGACGTGGTGACTATTGCCACACTGGAAATGACTGGTGAGTGATGAATAGTGAAACGTGTGCATGCTGTTACGTTCTCTTTCTTTTTATTCTCACTTTTTATTACAGAACTATTAAATCTGGTTTTGGGATAGTTATTATTGTGAGTTATGGAATACACTATACAAGGTGATTGGGTGAGGGGTTAGATGTTCTTGAGTGTTCGTACTGGCAGGTATGATAGGATGGGTAAATTAGCACCATGTAATGGCACTTGGCTGCATCATAGAATATCACCCGCTGCGAAATTCATTTGATTTTTTTGGATAGGGTTTTTGGTATGGAGCTCGCATAGTGCTCTGGAAGGCTGCGCTTTGTGGGGTAATGTGTTTTCTCTGAGGGGGTTAGGCTCACTATCGTAGTGATACTCGGGCCACCTCTCATTTTCAACCATTTCCGATAGCACTGAATTCTCTAGAGACTTGATGCAGGTATGATAGCATATACCGGGCGACTTAATTTGAAGAGCTTGGCGAAGCACGGCGCTTCGAATGATTGAGGATGGTTTTGGATACACGGTTGGAGGGGAGCGGGCAGGACCTCTGTTTTTGTTGAGTGGACGGATGGTTTTTGGGTTGGGATCTTGTAATTTTGGGCGGTTGGTCTTTTTGGGGGGTGGCATACAGTATATAGCGTGAATATGAGAGTACTTGTATTCTTCCAAAATTCCACAAACACCAACCATGCAAAGCCTATCCCACCAAGAACCCGGGCGCAGCCGTATTACCAAACCAGCCCCTCTCCAAACCCCACATCCAGAGCCTCCATCTCCCTCCTAGCTTCCTCCACCACCTCCACAACACTACCCCCGCTCCCCCACCCCCTGTGCACCACTTCCCTGGCCAACCTCTCCAAAACCCAGCCCGCCTCCTCCCCCGCGCGTACCGCATCCCCAAGCACGCACACACCCACCCAGTCTCTGATCCTCAGATCCACCCCAGCGCCCAGAAGCGCCTCCAAAACCTTCCCATCGCTAGCCCCCTGCACGGCGCCAAAAACCGCACTCTGCCCCACGAAGTTAGTAGCGTTCACGTCCACCCCCGCGGCAATGAGCGCCTGCACGGCCTCCAGGTCGTCGTGCAACACCGCCATGTGCAGCAGCGTGTCCCCGTAGGGCGTGGGTATGTGCGGGTCTGCGCCGGCGTGGAGGAGCGCATGGAAGAAGTGCTTTCGGCGGTGGGTCAGCGCTGTGTGTAGGGGGGTGTGGCCGGCTGTGCTGAGGGGGTTGAGGGGGTGGGAGAGGTGGTGGAGGAGGAGGGTGAAGAGTGCCGGGTGTGGGGCCGCGATGGAATTGTGGAGGGATGTGCAGGTTGGGAGTGGTCGGAGGGCGTGCGTGTGCAGGAGGGGGAGGAGCAGGTTGTGGTAGCGTCTGTTTGTTTGTACGAGATGGGAGAGGGAGGGTGTTGGGAGGTAGGAGGCGATTTGCAGGTGGAGCTCTGGGGGGAGGGTCGTGAAGGACATTGTGGGGGATTGCTGCTGGATGGGTGGGGGTTCTGGATTATACATATATAATATTATTATGTACCTGCTCTTCTGTCCTCGAATTCTCAAATATGATGTGCGCTGCGGGGGGCAATGATAGATTATTATCCTTCTTCCCCCCCCCACCCGCTCTCGATACGAGCGCCGTAAGTTACCGTTCATCCTTATTTCTCCTCCGGTGGATTTATAACTCAGCTGGCGGGTGATGTCACCTGCAGTACTATGCGACTAGGCAATAAATGAAATGGGTGATTACCAATGCAGCTTCCTCTTTGGAATGCGTGAAAAAGTGGAGAAGGCGCCGGTGGAGAGATTGACAAGATCAACGATTTTTTTGGTCGGGGGGATGGTAGATTTGCTGCAGTGTTTGTCTAGGATGAAGTTATGGCAGTGTCTATTTGTGGTATGATACAGGTACTGCAATTGTAGGGGATTAGGCTTTGGTTGTTTGGTGGGATAGGTTAGCTTGGTGGGGTCTATTTGTGTTGTTGTGACGCTCCCATGGTAGGAATGGTTAGGGTTCCGGGTTCCTTACCGTACGGTACACCGCCAGCGCTCCATTACATAGCAAAAACCTGCACAACAGTAAATATCGACAAGTCCACTACGTACAAGCTCTAAGCTCCAAGCTCCAATCCGTCTACCGCCTCCATCCAGAGCACCAAAATGAGCACCCTCCTATCCCCACACCTACAGCAAATCTCCGCCGCCTCAAACTCCCTCTCATCACTCCCCTTTGCCCCACCAAAGATCTTCACAAACGGTTCCATCCTGCCCCCCCCTCCCCCTCTTCCTCCTTCCCAGAGCTAACAATACCGAAATAGCCCTTCTCCGCTCAACGGACATCGTTTCCCTAATCCGCGACACCGATGCGCACGAGCGCGCACTCTTCACCGTTCCCACCGCCCCGACAGAAAAGAACCTGAAAAAGTCACGCATGAGCATCGCGCCGCGGAAGAACACTGCTGTGTATTCCGCCCTGGGGGGAGACATGGTTGAGAAGTTGCGGAGGGGTGGAGCTGGGGGTGTGGGCGGTGGAGTTGGAGGCGTTGTAACGGGGGAGGTGGATGTTGAGGTATTGCTTATGGGTGCCGAGAAGCTTTTGGGGGTTTAGTAGGTTCTTTCCTTGCGGGTTTATGTGAATTGGTGGTGGTGGTGGGGGGGGCTAATTGGAGGGCAGTCAGATTCCTGGTGCGGAAGAGAGGATACATAGAGCTAGGGAGCGGTACGATCACTTGACGGAGTCGTTGGAGAATTACGAGGCGCTTGTGGAGGCTCAGAGGCAGCAATTAGATTTGCTACAAGGCCCCGAGCCGGAAGAGGTGGAGGAGGAGGAGGTTGGGGAGGAGGTCACAGATGAGATGCTCGCGGCGGCGGAGGAGGAGATTAGAGAACTTGAGGAACGGAAGGCAGAGCTTGAGGAGAGGATCAGAAATGTTGATAGGAGAATGTATCGGCGGTAGCCGCACACCGAAACGCTACGAAACTAAGGACAAAGGAAAGAGGAAACTCCTAATCGCCAATAGAACCCTAGTGATAATGAAGACATAAAAAGGAGGCAAGAAACAGAACTACCATCCCCAAGAAAGCCACTTTTCCAGCGACACCAGAAACCCGGGCAACTCCCTTCCTTCCGCCCACGCCATCAAAGCCTCAGCAAAGTCCTCAGGGGCCTGAATATCCCAAGCCAGAATCTTGCCTTTCGCAACAACAGCTCTGCTCTCCGCATTTCCCTCCTTAACCCTTCTCTCCATATCCCTAAGCGGCCGAACTAAATCCCCCTTCCCACTCGCGCAGAGACAAACCCGCATGGGCAACGGTTTGAGCTCCCAGTCCTTCAAGCTCGCATACGCCGCGTTCCCCAGCGTCATTGTGGCATTGGTGTGCATGTCTTTGAGTAGTTCTTCACCGATGGTACCGCCGTACCAACTCAATGCGTAGTTGACTACATTGGGGAAGTACAATAACGGGACGTTCGCCATCCATGATAGGCTCCCCAGGAATGCGCTGGTGGGGAGAGTGCATCCGGTTGCGAACACACTGTCGACCAACTCAGGGTGTGTCGCCGCGAGGTGCAGGGCTAAGTAAGCGCCGTAGGAAACCCCAACGATGTGTGCGCGGGAGGAGTGAGCGTGGGATTTTATGAGGTCGGCGAGGAGGGTTGTGGTGTTTTCAAGAGAGACAGGGAGGTGTGAGGATTGGCTGTGGCCGGGGATGTCTGGGGTTAGGATGTGGTAGGAAGTTGAGGGGATGGGGAGGTGCGCGAATTCGAGGTGGCTGCTGTAGAGGCCGTGGAGGAGGAGGAGTGTTGGTGCGGTTGGGGAGGTGGAGGGGCGCTCGGTGAAGAAGAGATTTTTCGGCTGGGTGTTTTCGGCCGGGGAGGTTTGAAGCTCTATTCCGCCAGCGGTTGTGGTGTCTGGTTGGGAGCCCATTGTATGCGGGCTTGTGGGTTGTGTATATTTCGGGTCTGGATATGTTGGTACTAGTACTTTAGGAGAGGGTGGTGGGTAGGTATCATACGTATAATGGGTAGAAAGGGCTTGTCTTTACCCTTAGTTGTGGTAAGGTTTGGTGGGCTGGAGCTATAGTTGCTAAGGTAGTGATGCTCGGAATTATATAGTAGTTTCTTTACAAAAATGAAGCACGGGGGAAGCTCACTCCATGGTTGCTCCGGGCGTTCCACCAGAGGACTTGAAGTATGATATGATAATTACCGGTGGTACGTGTACCCCACGATAAACCCCTCCAAGCCCATGGCAAGAGAGGATCATCAATCAACTAAAAAAAAAAGAGGCATAGGGTAGGGCGGTTGGAGCTTGATCATAAATGGATACTTCACCCCATTAATATAGACTTGCACCTTTGTCTATAAATTGGATACATCTTACTTTCGCTGGTCACCCTCTAACAAGTTGACCATTACACCGGAACAACATTTTTCCGCCAACCTCGCCTGGTGTTCTCCAACTCACCTCCTAACTCCAATTTGAATCCCCTCCCATCTCCACCCAAGCACAATGCCTCCCTCGACCCGTCCTCGTCCAAAGCCCAAAGCCAGCAAATCCACAACAACAACGATCTCCACCCTCGCAACTCCGAAACTGAAGCCGACCAAGGGCAGCGCCTCCCACAAAATCACTTCGGTGGTTCTAGGTAGCCAGCTAATACCCGCTTGGTACACATCCTCCTACCCGCTCAAGGCCATAACCAGTGACCACGACTCCTATTCCTCCTTCTCCCTCCCCGTGCCTGGGAACTCTCACCCTACCAGCAGTGAGCGCATATACGTCTGCGAACATTGCTTCAGCTACACCCCCGAAGCCTCCGAGCTCCTCTTGCACAAACCGTTCTGTCATCTGTCTGAGGAGCCCCTGGGGAAATTGGTGTATGTGCACAACGGGTATTCAATATACGAAGTCGACGGCGAGGAGCACACGCTCTTCTGCCAATGTCTCTCGTTGTTCGCAAAGCTATTCCTAGATACAAAGAGTATTTCTTACGACGTTGAGCCGTTCCTGTTCTACACGCTTGTCGAGGACGTTCCTCCTTCTCCTACTACGGATGGTGCGGGGGGGAAAGTGGGAGGAGGAGGAGGAGGAGGAGGAGGAGGAGGAGGAAAGGCACAGCAGCAGCCCCAACAGGGCAGGAAGAGGATAGTCGGCTTCTTTTCAAAGGAGAAAATGTCCTGGGATGGCAATATCCTCGCTTGTATATTAATTTTCCCACCATACCAGCGGAGGGGTCTCGGGAAGATTTTGATCTCCTTCTCTTACACGTTGGCCAGACGGGAGGGGAAAATTGGGGGGCCAGAGAAACGTATTTACCTCCCCTTCCTCATCTAACTCCGAGTAGGGGCTGACCAACTTTGTGTAGCGTTATCAGACCTCGGCCAGAAAGGCTACAAATCGTACTGGACCTCCACCCTCGCTGCGGCGATATTAAACCGCAAGCTGAAGAAACCGGTCACAATCACGGACTTGAGTCAGGAGACGTGGATTCACCAGGAGGATGTGGTCGCCACGTTGAAGAGCATGGGAGCTATTGGTCGGGGCGCACCGAGTGCCGTGGGGGAGCCGGGCGGGTGGGTTATTTCGAGGGGTAGGGTCAAGGAGTTTGTCGCGGCCGCCGGGATCAAAGTTGGTTCCGGGGGGGTTGCTATGGAGGGCGTTATACTTGATGAGTAGACGCTACTATGCGAGCAGAGAAGGGGATAATTGATTAATGAATGCATGAGATGGTGTTTTGAGCGTTTGACTTTGTAATTATATCTTTCTCTCTTCTCACTTTTCTTTCTTTTACCTTTTATTGTTCTGGATATCACACTTGGTATGATACTTTATATTGATATAATACACAGGGGACGAACTAGCGGCTTCAGATTTTGGATTATGATGATAAGGCGGAAGGATGCTATTTATGATACCCTAATTGTTTTTTTGTTTTATATATATATATATATAATAATATTATGGTAATAATATTATCATATTATACTTGAAGTTATCGTCACACAACCAGAGCATAGTCTAGTAGTGCATGGCAAGCATGTATTTCAAGAGTCGCAGTGAGTGGATGGAATGCATCGTAATGACGAGAAAATGTTCTGGTATCATACCAGGTCACATGTAGTAACTACCACGCACTTGTCGGAATGAGTGTTGCATCGTGGAGTACAAGTAAAAGTAAAAGTCGTTATTATTATTCATCCCTCTTGGAGAGTGTAATACTCCACTGTGCTGAACTATTCGGCTGGGATATTGAGGAGATAAATGCGACAGCATGACTTGCATGAATATTCTCAACGGACGGAGTCGATGCTATATCGTGGTAACCTTGTGTCTGTTGCTACAGTATCATACCGTACCTGCCTAGTACTAACTACTAGCTCCTGCTATAAAATAAGCTTGCGCAGCTATAAGGTACGATGACTCCTGTATAGCAAGGGTGGAGAGGGACATGGCAAAGGTGACAAAAAAGCCAATTAATTAACCAAAGTGGTGTACTCCCCCTCATTTGGGAAAAGTCTGTGGACGGCACCTAATCTATTCATTTTTTAATTTTTTTGGGGGCGGGGGGGGGGGGGGGGGGGGGGGGGGGGGGGGGTGGGGGGGGGGGGGGGGGGGGGGGGGGGGGGGGGGGGGGGGGGGTG
>Ga0307510_10003031_pt1 | contig 19368 bp, 22 predicted proteins | sample 12_EM_MG_FD_207224 | JGI IMG/M metagenome (GOLD analysis project Ga0307510, IMG submission 207224) | Populus trichocarpa ectomycorrhiza microbial communities from riparian zone in the Pacific Northwest, United States - 12_EM | ecosystem: Host-associated > Plants > Roots > Unclassified | place...
AGTCCGCCCCGGACGAACTACAGATAGCGGTCCCGTCTCGTCCGGGGCTCTTGGTAGTCCCCCCGGACCGTTGGGAAGACTGAGCTGGTGGCTTTGTTGTTTTTTTGCTTTCCCCGAATTATGGCATGGCTGAAACTCGGCATACCTTTCTTCCCCGGCGATTGATGCTTAAACAAACAGATGGAAAAAGAATCCCCCTTCTTTTACCCTCTTTACCTAAGACCTCTTTGTCATCTTTACAATAATGAATCTCTAGCTATAGTTAACACGGCGAGTCTTGTTTTTGTCGTTTGTTATAGCTAGGTGAGACTGTATCTACAAGGGTTAGGATGGTGATCAAACTAGCGCCACACAGTCCCGGAGGAAGTACTGGACACCTAAAATCCGTTACCTGGTTACGATGTTAACTGGGAGTATTGAAGGGTACTTTTCCCACCGCTCTTCGCACCTCCCCGAGTATTTGTCTTTTCATTTGCCCCGGCCGGGCTGAAAGATAACTTTTTGCGCTGGGTCCCCGCCCCTCAATCCAGGGAGGGAATTTAGACGCCTGGCGTCACCCTCAATTGTTCCTGCTTTTTGCGGTGCTGTCGGTATGCGCTTCTCTCGTGACCGGTCCCCCCAAGCTACAGGAATCCGCCGTGATATTTCGCCCTCTGGCGAATATAACCTCAAGAATGGATATTTTCTTGAGCAACGGCTTTATTTGTGGGTAGATATATTGGGAATTTATGACCTGAAACCATTGGGGAGTTCCAAACTTGGGATGGGCCGATCCTGGAAGCAGGAGTTGTAGTGATGTGAGACTAAGCGGGATTTTTATTGCGCGGTCGAGGAATCATGCCCTCTCGATTGAGATTCATTAGTGTGATCAGAAGTCCACTGTGATACCATCTCATATTACTGTCACAAATCGCAACAGCGGAACAAAAAAAACAGCTGATATATGCAAGATTCCTAGCTCAGCAGAGCCTCCAGGATTTCATGATTCCATACTTGTTCTGATACCGGTCCGCACTCTGGAGATTCTTACTATTGTCCGTGGACAAAATTAACCGCGGGTCAGCCAAGATGGAAAAACTTAAGCCATGACAACAACACCCCCCACCAACCCCACCATGACTAGAGGCAGAGAAAAAAATCAGGGATATAAGTATAAGGTAGAATACGTAGTAGAAATTCGTATTTGAGCTAGAGGAAGTTCTTTAAGTGGTGCTGAAAGTTCAGCGTGATGAGTAGGGATGGGTTGCCATCGGGGGTTGACCCGCGGTTAATTTTGTCCATGGACAATAATCACCCATTCCTGTGACAGAGATCATTCTAATGCCAATACCGATGTCAACAGCCTCAACTACAACTACAAGTGCACTCCTGACGACACAACTATATTGTTTCTTCTGCGGGTAGTAGATGAGGAAACGGTTGTTGTTTTAAGGATGCCCGCCATGAGCACACGGTACCTGCATCGGTAGCGTTGATCCTTGAACCCTGTGGAAACGGGGTAACATATGATATGAAATTTTTTATTTTTGCTTCTTTTCGTAATTCGTTTCCCATTAATCTATCTGTCATATGATACCTTGGTTATTGGTCTTTGGGGTCTGAACTAAATCGAGCTACAGATTGTTGTGCGGTGTGTACCCCCCCCGCCCCCGCCTCTGTTGGATTGTCTATAGGACGTGCAGCTAGGTGGCTATACAGTCGCACCTGGCTCTAACGAACGACAAAAACAAGACCCTCCGTGTTAATAACTATAGCTAGAGATTCATTATCCCTTGGGCGGTCCGAAACAGTCAAAAATCGTCCCAGCACGCTAATCCTGTCCTAGAATGATTCGAGCGTTGTGATTTGTGGAGGATGTTTGTGCTCGCTAAAGGTGCAGAGTCAGTTGAAGCCTTAAGAACGAGGATCCGTTTCTCTAACCAAGTTCAGTCGACTATTACCGAATCTTACCGAATCTGGCCTTAGCTCCCCCGGACGATTCTCGACCGTTCCAGACCGCCCAAGGGATAGTAGAGATGGAAAAGAGGTCCTGGCTAAAGGGAGTAAAAGAGGGGTTTTTTTTCTTTCTATCTGTTTGCATAGGCATCAATCGCCGGAGAAGAAAAGTATGCCGGGTTTCGGCCATGATTCGGGGAAATCCCAAAAAACACAGCCACCAGCTCTCATGGTGTCACAGTATGCAAACATAAGTGGAGAAGGAGGATGACGATGCTTGAGAAGGCCAGCAAGCAGGAAGGCAATCTTAGATACCGATCAGGACATTTTGCATGTCCCAAAATAGAATAGCCTATGGCTGTCTCTCTTTTTGTTCTTTATGCGCCTGGTGCGACGGTATGCGGACCCCGGAATAAAGTGAAAATATTGTGAAACACTAGAACTTCTGAAAAACGGCATTCTTTCTCTGGTGGCGTGCCAAGCAGGGCTTAAGCTTTCAAACCGGGCGCCTTTGAGTTTTGCAGGCTTTGGGTTTAGTAACCCTTGCTCTGAAAAGTGAAATATTTATATTTATCTAGCAAGGCAACAATGCTAACTTACCCCGCTTCCTAGGAGCCTAGACGGAGCCAGTGGCTGGTATTTAGGTATACTAGAACGTCCAAACATATCACCCTAAGAATTCTCATACTCTAGATCTCCAAAGCCCTCCATCTTGATTCTTGGGATTCAGAGTCAACAATTTCTCCGATCGCATAAGACCTCCTTCCGATAATGCCATCATCCCGCCCGAACTCCCACAACCCCCCACCCCACGGGCAAGCGGACGACCCATTGATATCAAAGCCGGAGAAGTCACCCAATCCGCCGATGCTATTCAATAGTCGGGAGCAGCTCTGGCGCAACCTGATCTCTCTCTCAACGAGATGCTTGACAAACGCCCTTTCCCTATCACTTCTTATAATAGGTCTCCGAGCCTTCTCACAAATGGGGGAACTGTCGCACATGGAGCAGCGGGGATTCAATTCAATTACAATTCTACTCACTGCCTTCGCGAGTTTGGGCCTTGGATCTATGTTAGGACATTTAGGGTCGATCCTGAGATGGCGTCTCCTTGCTAGGAAAAGGTATAAAATGCAAGACGTATGCGATGTCTGTTCCTGACTAAAGCTCCGACCAACCCTAATGCACGAGATATAGATTGAATTGCTGCTTTCCATGCAATCTCCCGCCGGCTCAGCAACACTACTTATTGCACATTTTCGGGAATGGAGATTGTCCTTGACCACCTTCATTGTTATATTATATCTCTTCCTTAATATTACTGGAAGGTTTAGTGTAGCAATGTTTGGATTAACTTACAACCTGGTAGATGACTCTGTTACGAAGTATCCTACACTTACCACACGGTGGAACCCCAGTGTATTGACTGCTAGGAACGCTACGGATTTCGAGAATGTTGAGCTGAATGACTGTAAGAATTCGACTTTCTGCAAGGTTACCTCCTTTTCTCAGCAACTTTGGCTGACCCTTCATGTAGTTTCATACTTAGATTTGGTTCGAGGTGGATTGAGTAGATATGGTTATGCACCAGAAATCGGATTTAATATTAGTAAACCCCAGATTTTGCGCGAGCCACCAGATCGCTGGCTCGGAGTTAGTTATAGTGGCTATACAGAAACTGACGGTAATGTGAGCTTCGAATATTATCTACCGGATTTTGCGGGAGAGAACTGGTCCCCAGTACGGTCCAACCATGCGGTCCACACCTCGGCTAGATGCACTATGTTGCGTCTTGACGGCAGTAGGTACTGGAGAGACTACACAAGTGAGAACCAAACCTCTAAGGGTATGTTATACAAATCCCATGGCTAAATACTAATAGAAGGTGCTAAGGGGTTTATACTAATCTTAGAAATGGATTGGAAAGATGAGAGAAACGGGGAGACAATCGCTGAGGTGTTAAGGGTATTGAGCAGCAGGGGTGCCTGGCCCCAGGATGGTACAAAACTGGTTACTTGGGCAGCACCATTAGTCGGGGGGTTAAATGGATCCTCAGTGACTTGTGAGGAGTCAATCATCAACGTTTTAGGGATACTCCCAATAACTAATATATTATTCTCTAGATGTGGTATATGACAAAACGGCCTGGGAGTGCACCTCAACCCTTTTTGAGACGCTGGATGGGAGCCCTGACCCAAAACCTCTCTTTGATCCGACCACCCTTTTTCTCCTACCAATCGCGGAGAGAGAGAAACGGGGCGGTGAGGGGGCACCAGTGGAGTACTTGGACAATTCTTGTGGTGGCTCCTCGATAGTGTGCCAGTCGTTCATGGACCTTTTCAGCCAATCAAGCTTCTCCGTCGGGGTGCAAACACTCAATTTTTACAAAAATGGCACAGGGGGCTCCGCCATCCAAAAGCAATATTACAACGTTTACGTTGCTACCCTAGTAGCCCGCCATCCTATCGCCGCAATAGTCCACTTGAGTGACGTATGCCCGCGTATACCGAAGGATCCTGCAGCCGAATACTACTCCACTCACCATGTTGAAACAACGCTGGAAGTGAAATGGGGTAGGGTTGGCATGACGGCAGGCATCATAGTGGCTGGTCAGATACTTGCGATTGCCAGTGTTCTATATTACTGTCGAAATGTGTATGTTCCGGAGGACAGTTATCTAGCAACAGCGGATCTGCTGAAGGCAGTGCTGAACGAGATCGAAGATGGGAATACGAGGACGGTGGAGCAATTGCGGGATGCTTTGGACAAGGTCCTGGAGGGTCCAGTTAGTTATGGTACCGTCCCAGGTCGGCAGGGAGACCAGCCAGTGGCGGCTTTCGGATGTAAGGTGGATAATAACTTTCCTGGATTTCCCCAATTCCGAAAGCGCTCTATTTTCCGCCGGTGAGGCGGGAGGGCAGTGATAGTTGCTCAGGGGGTTTTGCTGCCCTAGTTTAGATGGAGTTTGGCTTATATGAAAAGCAATCTTGGGTTGATAGGATGGAAGAAGGAATCAGTGATTTAACAGATGGGTTTGGGGCTCCCCTTGTAGATCGTGTTTTCATGAGGTATGAATTGGCGGGAGGAAGCGGGGGCTAGAGCATTCGTGGAACTATTATTTCGTATAGCTCCAATTTATATCTGAGCGCCTAGATAAAAATATGCATGCATGTTCTCCCTTGAAATTGGCTAGTTCCCTTTCTCGAGCTTCTCGTCTCTCTAAACACCCACGCGTTCGTGAAAATTACGACCACAAAGTGCAGTGAACAACTATCCTAAGCCCTAGTATCAATTGCCAATCCTTAGGTTCGTCACCAACGAGCGGATGAAATCCGCGCAGCTGAGAATCTCCGCTTAATCATCCCCCACTTATCGGGGGGGGGGAATCCCTAAATCAAGACAAATAAGCCCTCTCATATTCAAATAATAACTTTCTCGATATTATACCTCCGAACGGAGATCAAGGAGGGGTCACGGCAGTATACCGCTTTTGACCTCGGAGGTAAACTTCCACCCCCCACCCCTATCCCCCAAAATCTTGATCCCGATGTTGGAGCTGTGAAAATGGGAAGATATACACTTCCCACATCTCCCCGACCGACCTGGGAAAACAAACTGGTGTGTACAAAACCGCAGCATGAAAAATCGGAATGCCCGTAGGAAATGAATTCATCGAGAAACTAGCCAGGACGTTGGAATTGCCTCTCCTGGTAAGGTCTATTGCGCCCGGGTAAGGGCGAAAAAATCCGAAGGCATAATCCTTGTCTCGATAGAGATTCGGATGGGGGCCGGCGGAAGTAGTTTTCCGATTATTATTTTTCGTTGCTCGCCCGGGGATTTTTCTTTTTATTTAACTCAGCTGAGGGGCAGAAAGAGAACCTTTTCGCTGGGACCTCGCTCCTTGATCTAAGGCGGAATCGTGGCGCCACTATTAATTGTTCCGGTTCCTAAAGCACAGTACTGTCGATTGTACGGGCGCGCTTCTCCGGCAGCCAGCACCCCAAGCTGCGGAAATCAGGAATCAGCCACGATATCCCACCTTCTAGCAGGTAACGTTATGCCTCTAGCCTCTAGGATGGATGTCTTCTTGAGCAATGGCCTACTTGTGGGCGAAGATATTGGTAATTTATAAGTTGAAACCGTTTGAGGATTACAAACGAGTGATAGAGCGATATGTGACTAAGGGGGGGTTTTATTGCGCGGGCGCAAAATCACCCTCGCTCGATTGGGATTCGCTAGTGTGATCGGAAGTCAGCAATATATTGTGCGTGGACAAAACTAACCGAAGAATGACAACGACAACAAAGACACAATCTGCCCGGTGATGACAACCTCCATACATTCAATCACCTCAACATCAACCAACAAAAATAACAAAAATAATATAAATACATAGCAGTAATCAGTACTTAGTTTAAAAAAAGAGAAGAGATTATGGGTTATGGGTTGGGTGGTAATGATCTTTGTGGTGGGGTTTGTTGCGCGAGGTTGTCTGGAAGCGATGAGTTGTCACGCCGCCCGGGTCTTCGCTTAATTTTGTCGACGCACAATACCGGTATGTCATTGTGTGCGGGGGTGGTGAGTTACCCTGTTGTGGTCGGTTACCACATCAAAATTGTTATATCGTTTATTGTGTCTGTCACATTGCATCACCATGTATCACTCATAGTTTGTCTGTTTTCTGCGGCCCCTGGCTGTTGGAAATTGTGTTCACGGTTGTGCTCTGATATTCTCTGTTCGTATATGACATTTGTACATGGTTTCTTTCTCCTCTCAAATGCTTCTTCCATCTCTCTGTTTTTCCAAGCTCGATCCTTTTCTGGACTGAATATGCGGTCTTTTATTATCCTTTTTGTTCTTGCTATGTGGCATCTTTGAAAGTCTTTGTTTTCTAATTCTATGCTGAGATCTCGGTGGTAATGGCTGGATTGAACCACTGCACTATATTGCTGGGCTATGTTTTTCTTATTGTTTGTTGGAAACTGTGGTCACGGGTGCGCTCTCATCTTCTCTGTTCATATATAATTTCTTGGTCCTCTCAAATATGCTTTCTTTCTCCTCTCAAATTCTTCTTCTACGTCTTTGAATTCTTCTCAAGCAAGGTACAAGTCCGGACTTCTTTTAACTTTCTTTATTATTTCTTTTGTTCTTATATGTGTTTTCTTTCAATGCCTTTGTTCTTTGTTACGGAGACTTGGTGGAAGTGGAACCAAGTCATCTCACTATATAGCTTGTCTATATTGTTCCTGTCATTGAAATTAGTAGTTCACGGTAATCTATTATCTTGACTCTTTTGCTATTATCACTTCTTCGTTTGAGTTCCGTTCGATTATTACAACATTCTCTTTTGCTGTGGTTACGAGTGATACCTCGTGACCAGGTGATTCACCCCTTGTCCCCTCTCAGAATCTACGCCCCTCTTCTCTCTCTCCTCTCTCTCTTCTCTTCTTTATTTTCTCCCTCAATCTTCTTCTTCTTATTGTTAACTAGAAATACAAGTGGTTCGCTTACTCTGAAGACAAGACCGCTCTCTTTTTGAACTCTTAATACCGCTAGCTTCCACTCTCTCACTCCCGATACCTCTCAACATTGTTCAAGCGATGGTGGTCACAACAAGAATTCTTGTCGGTGATCTATTACCACTTCTCCGTCCGAGTCACGACTCCATATTGCAACATTCTCTGTTCCTCCGATCACGAGTGACACCTTGTGACAGCTTGCATCACCCTCTGTCAGCTTCTGCTTCTAAGCCCCTCTTTTCTTCTCACTTTCTTCCCCCTCGCTTCCTCTTCTGATCGTCTTTTTTGTTCTATAAGTGATATAATAGCCGGTTCCCCTCCTATTTTGCTATCGCTCATAGTCGGGGAAAGCAAGTGGGACGCCAAAGCAAGTGGGAGGCGCCGGTTTTTCTTTTCTTTCTTTTTACTGTGTAGGCTTACCTAATACTAGTTTTCAACAACATATCCCTCTGCCCTATACTAGTACTGTATTTGCTCGTCAGATCCACTATTGGGGATCTCAATAGAAATCGTTGTCGAAGCTAGAGTAGGCTTAGCAGAGCAGGTTAACAAAATTACGAATACCAGTTGATGGGATCTAACAGGCTCAGCTTAAATAGGCTCTACTGTGTACAGAAATCACATTTCCTTCTCACAGCGTTTTGTATCGGATTGCGGAGGGGAGAAGCCTTACCGCGGATGGTAGACCTAGCGAGTAAATAGAGTACCGGTGTGGTAAAGGAATGCATTGTTGAAAACTAGTATTATCTAAGCCTAAGTGGTGAAAAGAAAAAAAGGCCGGTGCGTCCCCACCTGCTTTTGCGTCCCACTTGCCTTCCCCGACTATTAAGTTGTTCGCTTGTCTTGGAGACCACTCCCCTCTTGGTAAATTGTGATACCGCTCACTTCCACTCATTCACTTCCGATATCTCTCGACTCTGGCCGTCCCCTGCGGTCCCGCTCACTTTCTTTCGTGCACCCCCCCCCCGTAGTCCTTAGCTAACTTACTCGCTACAGTCTTTACCCACACCCTACCATCTTCCGATACCCCTATAGTCCCCCGCGAGATCTCAGCTGCCCTGCCATCCCCTCTACCGTCCGCCTAAGTAGCGGCTTTCCCGTTTGTCTCATTATACTAATAAGCCCTAGCGTGTAGGGCCAGGGAGTCCCGGCCTAGCCCGTCAGTCCCCCAAGCCTACACAGGACCACGGCTAGCGTTCCCATCCTGTCCCCTCTTCTTGGAATTATCCTCGCCTTCCATTTGGGGCCACTCAACGGTTCGGAACACTAGGCTATACGTATGTGCCGCTACACAGACATGCGGCTCTACGGATAGGTAGATATGCAGGCAGGAGATATACGGCTATAGGACATGTGGTTTTGTGGTGCATACCGGCTCGGCACACAGCAGTGGATTGTTGACCCCACACCCTACGCCGCTAGGAATAAGGTATGGTCGATGCTGTCTGGACACATCACCGAGCGGGCCGCCTCGAGGAGCACCTTACCGTTCGATCCTGCTGAGAAGCTATGAGTCCTGCCCTAACTTTTCTAAGGCATCCCCCGTCGCGTCGCTCGAGGCTCACCGCTTAATGCTGCATCTAGGCAGCATGCGCTATACTGGTTTTTGGTTTTGTTGATACCCATTGTCATTGAGCATTAGGAGTCCGGTACTTGGTTCCTTGATGTTTCTTTCATGCATTTTATCCTTACTAATACGGGGGTAGACATGCTGGCAGGGCATAAGGGGGATCACGGAGGATTGCGGTGGGATGTCGGGGTGGTCCTGTATTGGTTGAGATCGCTGGGAGATTGGGTATTCGCATGTGCGTGTGTTTCTTTAGAGTTTGTTGAGTTTGGGAGTCCTGCGATGTGGTTAGTTAGAATGGGATAGATATCTCCTGACCTGTCCCTGGCTAGCGGGGAGAGTCGCGAACTGGTCCATCGTCCTTCCATGGTTCGCTGCATGTAGAGTTTGTTGCTATGGCGCTTTTGTTCCAACATAGACCGACCAAAATATCTGTCACTGGACTTTATCTCTTGATCCCTATTCAGATAGTTAACTAATGAGCAGTTCCCTTAGATTTACTAATGGGTAGTTACAAGAATTATCGGCAAGAAAATGGTGTAACTTGGCGGTGGGATATTAAAATAAAAACAGCAAAACACAGAACCCTGAGTATAGTTGGGGCCAGAGATGAACATATAGCCTTCCAGTCCATTCAATACCAGATGCCTTCCACCCTACTTCAATTTCAGGACTCAGTAAGGTATACTTTGTCGAACCCAGCACACCATGATCATAATATCTATTGTTCCAAGATCGACAATGAAGGGTTCCTTTGCGTTAGAAAATTGCTCTGAAAAACAGCCTAAGGACAGGAGGACGCTCATTAGCGGTATCAAAGGTGGGTCTTTCATAGTAAAATCTGCAGGAGGCTGCAGAGGTGGTACATCTCTTGCATCTAGCGGACCAGAATTCTAGGTAGGTGCTGTGCATAGCCTCGGCGGTTAGTGAAAAGTGGGAATGTTGATTTGGTATCTGGACGGAGGAGGAAAGTGATCAAGGTGAAAGAATTGCTCGGAGGAGTTGACGGTCGGGGGTGCTGAGGTGGACGCTTTCTATTAACATTCTTGCCCAGCGAGAGTGTGGTTGGTCGAGTACAGCAAGCGACGCTGAAATTGACTTTCAGCTCTTTCAAAGATAAAGCTCTCAAAGTTCACATATGGCTGGCCCTAGTGTTTCTCGCCCTCACTGGGACCATCAGGTGTTTTGAAAACAGTTTCGCGCATTTGACTAGTATAGCGGAAATATGAAATGTTGGATATCAAACAGACTAGGCCTAGCTATCAACTATGACACTCAATTAGTATCGGGATTATTTGAGACGCGAGACAGTGGAGGATTTCCTACATTTTGTTAGAAGGATATGGTTGACTTTGGAAGATGCGGGAGAGTCTGAAAGATTGGATAGATGCTTGCAGATGATTTGGGAGATTGAGATAGAATGGTTAATGATTTGAAAGAGATTAGATAGCCATGTCTTTCCTTTGTTTATCACGGAAGTGTACGGAGGAATAAAGGAATGGCAAGATAGAGAGATAGGTGTGGTGATCGACGGAAGGATCAGGAAGTGCTACTTATGTTTTACTTATACACTTGTTTTTGTCATGAGTTTTTTGTTTTAGTTAGAGAGCGAATTTGCAGAGCTGAGCGAGGTGTCTAAGTTCCGTGTGAATTCTCTTTCTATTGTCTAAAACTGTGCCAAACATAACCTGCCTGCTTTAATACATTTCCTTTCCATCCTTCCTTTTTCTGTCTCTCTGATTTTCGCCGACTCTGTCTCTATAAGAGACCATACTGTTCCTGTTTCTTTTCCGATATAGCTCTCTCTTATCATCGTCTTTCTTTCCCTCGTTAGATACGAATCTATTCTTTTCGTGCGCTCTGCTGCTCCTATACCGAAGTGAATATATCGATAGCCCATTATCCGCTACCCAAAACTTGTCAAGCGAAACACTAGACAGGTTTGGCAATAGCGGCGGTGTCTGTTGTTGCGGGTGGAGAATATATTGCTCTACAGGTATTACTTGGAAGCAAGGTGACGATTGGAATTGTCTAGCAACCAAAAAAGCCGTGATTGCAACATTGACACCAATGCCACTTCGTCTTAATCCTCAACCTAACTTAGCCCAAGCACAGGAAGTCAAAAATACACTAGCTCAACCCCCACTTGGACTACTTGGCAAGGGGATGGGCTTGGGCTGGCTAATTATGGCCTTTGTTTTGTTTTCCTGAATGCTGGATTACCGGTATCTCTGCAAAAAGTTAACAAAGTATTATAGATTAAAAAGGATTTTCTGCCTATGATACCGAATCCCTACAGGCACAATGGCAATAGGATGTACACAAGCAAGTAGAGCCTCACTACTTGTATTGCTCGTCCAACACGTGTAGCATCCTACCCACAACCCACAATATCGAACCCAAACATCCCCCCAGTATACGCCAGGGGGGTTGACTTACCCCATTATAACACCGTTAACTTGGGGTTAGTGCAGGGCAGGCGCTGCCTCTCTCCCCGAGAAGCGAGATAATGACAGTTTATGAAACCTCCCCCAACCCATCCCGTAAGAAGGCGGCGGTGAAATAAATAAAACAGAATTCCTGCGCAGCATTTTCCCTGAGTCTCCGATGAGCTAGGATATGGTAAATACAGTCTTTGCCGTAGTCTTGACCAAATTGGGTGGGTGATGAGGAGGGGTGTTTGGTGGGCAAAAAAGGACTTTGTCAAGGTTAGGGTTACAAAAGAATTAGCAGCAACTGATCCCGGCTCGTCACCCGCGCAGTTCCGTCATGGCCACTCGTACTTGTACGGTCAAGACTGGAAAGTCTGCAGTCCCTTCCCCTGACCTAGCGGATGCGGCGGCGGGAGTGCATGTTTTTCCGCATGCAAGTGTTGAACCCCAAACCACGTGCCACCTCCAGGCGCCCTTCGACATGCACTGTATAGTTGCCACTTTAGAAATACCATGGTATTCCTTCCAAATTGCTTACAAGGTAAAATAAAAATACAATGAAAATCTCCCCAAAACATGGTAAGAAAGCGCTACCGAGCCGGCCCTCATGAGTATCTCACATCATCTTTCACGATAGAGAAAATATCGAATTACCGTGTGCCAAACACCCCCTTAATCTGATATCATGCAGAACCCTAAACATGAGGCTACAAGAGTAGAATTCCGCACATAAAATCTGAGCACGGCAAGGGTAGGAAGCTAATAGCCGGGATAGATGGGGATATGCCTGGCTGGCTAACCTTGAATAATTGCTCTAATACTTGTTACAGTCGGACCTGGCTAAAACGAACTTCAAAAACAAGAGCCTCGGTGTTCACTATAGTCAGAGATTCATTATAATAAAGATGACAAAATGGTCTCGGCTAAAGAGAGTAAAAGAGAGGTAATTCTTTTTTTTTGCATTTGTTTGCGCAAGGATCAATGGCCGGCGAAGCAAGGTACGCCGAGTTTCAGCCATCATTCGGGGAAATCCAAAAAACAAAGCCATCAGCACTCACGGTGTCAAACATGAGAGGAGAAGGGGGACAGCGCTTGAGGAGGGCAATAATGAGCAGAAAAGCCAATCCTAGATACCATCAATCAGGGCACTTTGCATCTCCCAAATGGAATAGCCTATGGCTGTCTCTCTTTTTGTTCCTTATAGCCATTTAAATTTATATGGATTTTCGTTTTTATACCCTTGCATATTTGCTGTTCCTCTATTCACTACAGTATCGGCATTTTTCTAATACAGCAAATAGTATATTTGGGGGAACCTAATTTTCATGTATGCTATTCTAGGTTTACCATAGCCAGGGATTCAATACAACGAGGTTCACTATAGCCCTATGCGACCGCATGCGAACCCCGAAATCATGTGAAAATATTGTCAAGCACTACTATTTTTTAGAAACGACATTTTTTATATGGTGGAGTGCTAAACAGGCTTTGAGCACGTCAAACCAAGCCCGCTATTTGAGTTTTTCTAGCCTTGGGCTTCGTAACCCTTGCTCTAAAAAATAAATTATTTATCTTTATCTGACGAGGCTACTATACTCGAGTACTGTCCCGCTTGCAGCGATCATAGGAGAAAAGCCAGTGGCTTGTATTTATTGATACTAGAACGTCCAAACATCACCCTAGGAATTCTCGTACTTCAGATCTCCAAAGCCCTCCTTCGTAATTCCCTGGACTCTGACTCAACAATTTCTTGAATCACATACGTCCTCATTCCGATAATGTCATCATCCCGCCCGAACTCCCACAACCCCCCGCACCACGGTGTCGTGGGTGACGCGTTGATATCAAAGCAGGGGAAGTCACCCGGTCCACCGATATTATTCGGTAGTCGGGAGCAGCTTTGGCGCAACATGATCTCTCTCTCAACGCGATGCTTGACAAGCGCCCTTTCCCTATCACTTCTTATAATAGGTCTCCGGGTCTTCTCACGGATGGGAAAATTGTCGGACATGGAGCAGCGGGGATTCAATTCAATTACAATTCTACTCAGTGCCTTAGCGAGTTTAGGCCTTGGATCCACGTTAGGACATTTAGGGTCGATGCTGAGATGGCGTCTCCTTGCTAGGAAAAAGTATAAAATACAAGACGTATGTGATGCCCGTTCCTCACAAAAGCTCCGACAAACCCTAATGGACGAGATATAAGTTAGATTGAATTACTGCTTGCCATACAATCTCTCGCTGGCTCAGCAAAACTCCTTATTGCACATTTTCGGGAATGGAGATTGTCCTTGACCACCTTCATTGTTATGTTATATCTCTTCCTTAATATTACTGGAAGATTGAGTGTAGCATTGTTCGGGTTAACTTACAACCTGGTAGATGACTTTGTCACGGAGTATCCTACTCTTACCACATATTGGAACTCCAGTGTATTGGTTACTAAGAACGCTACGGACCTCGAGATGGTTGAGATGAGCACCGGTAAGAATTCTACTTTCAGCAAGATAACCTCCGTTTCTTAGCAACTTTGGTTGACCCTTCATGCAGAATCAGGATCATACTTAGATTTGGTTCAAAGTGGATTGACTGCGTTTAGTTATGGACCAGATATCAGATTTAATATTAGTGAACCCACGACTTTGTCCCCAATGACACATCTCGGGCTCAAGATTCTTCATAGTAACAATAAAGAAACTGATGGTAACGTGAGCTTTGAATATTATCTACCGGATTTCACGGGAGAGAGACAGCTCCGAGAGCGGTCGAACCATGGGGTCCACACCTCGGCTAGATGCACTATGTTGCGTCTTGACGCCGACAAGTACTGGAGAGACTATACCAGTGAGAACCAAACCTCTAAGGGTATGTTACAAATCCTATGGCTAAATACTAATAGAAGGTGTTAAGAGGTTTACACCGATCATAGGAATAGATTGGAAAGATGAGAGAAACGGGGAGACAATCGCTGAGGTACTAAGGGTGCTGGACAGCAGGGGTGCCTGGCCCCAGGATGGCGCAAAACAGGTTACTTGGGCAGCACCACTAGTCGGGGGGTTAAATGGATCCTCAGTGACTTGTGAGGAGTCAATCATCAGCGTTTTAGAGATACTTCCAAGAACTAATGTGTTATTCTCTAGATGTGGTATATGACAAAACGGCCTGGGAGTGCACCTCAACCCTTTTTGAGACGCTGGATGGAAGCTCCCACCCAAAACCATTATTTGATCCCCCCACCCTTTTTCTCCTACCAATCGCAGAGAGAGTGAAGCGGGGCGGTGAGTCGGCACCACTGGAGTACTTGGACAATTCTTGTGGTGGCTCCTTGATAGTGTGCCAGTCGTTCACGGACCTTTTCCGCCGATCAAGCCCCTCCTTCGGGATGCAAACACTCAATTTTTACAAAAATGGCACAGGAGGCTCCGCCATCCAAAAGCAATATTACAACATTTACGTTGCTACCCTGGTAGCTCGCCATCCCATTGCCGCAATGGCCTACGGGAATGAGCTATTCCCGCGTATGCCGAGGGATCCTGCAGCCAGCTGGACTCAGCCTGTCGAAACAACGCTGGAGGTGAAATGGGGTAGGGTTGGCATGACGGCAGGCATCATAGTCGGGGGTCAGATACTTACGATTGCCAGTGTTCTATATTACTGTCGAAATGTGTATGTTCCGGAGGACAGTCATGTGGCAACAGCGGATCTGCTGAAGACGGTGTTGAACGAGATTGGCGATGGGAATACGAGGACGGCGGAGCAATTGCGGGATGCTTTGGACAATGTCCTGGAGGGTCCCGTTAGTTATGGTTCTATCCCGGGCCAGCAGGGAGACAAGCCAAGGGTGGCTTTCGGATGTAAGGTGGATAATAACTTTCCTGGATTTCCCCAATTCCGTAAGCGGTCTGTTTTCCGGCGGTGAGGCGGTGAGGCTGGAGGCAGTGGTAATTTTTCAGGGGGTTTTGCTGCGCCAGCCCTCTAGATGGAGTTTGGTTTATATGGAAGGCAATCTTAAGTTGGTAGGATGGAAGAAGGAATCAGTGATTTACCAGATGGGTTTGGGGTTCTCTTTGTGGATCGTGTTTTCACGTAGTATGAATTGACGGGATAGAGCAGGGGCTAGAGCATTCGTGAAACTATTATTAGTTCTTATTGCTCCAATTTATATCTGAGCGTCTAGATATAAATATGTATAGATGTTTCCCTTTGAAATTGGCTAATTCCCTTCCTCGACCTTCTCGTCTTTCAAAATACCCACTCGTTCGTGAAAATGATGACAACAAAGCGAAGTGAACGACTATCCTCAACCCTAGTATTAAATGCCAATACTCAGGCTCATCACAAACGAGTGAAGGAAATCCGGGCAGCGGAAAATCTCCACCTAATAATCCGTCACTTATCGAGGGGATCTCTAAATCGAGATTCACAAGCCTTCTCATGTTCAAATAATATCTTTCTCCATATTATACCCTTAGCGCCGAGTGAGCAGGGCGCACGATGGCAGTATACCGTGTTTGACCTTGGAGGTAAACTTCCATCCCCCACTCCTATCCCCCAAAACTTTGACCCTAATATTAGAGCTGAGAAAATGGGAAGAGTTGCACTTCCCACATCTCCCCGCCCAACCTGCGAAACAGACTGGCACTATACACTCTCGACATGTAATCATTGTAATGTGTATATCATACAAAACCGAGGTACGAAAAATCAGAGTGACGTAAGGAATGAAGCGACTGAGGGTCTGGCTAGGACGTTGGAATTGCCTCTCCTGGTAAGTTAAGGTTTATTGCACACAGGTAGGGACAAAAAAATCGGAAAGCAGGATCTTCGTCTCGATAGAGATTTGGATGGTAGGCGGAGGTACGGTATTTTCCGGTGATAAGGTTTTCCGTCAAGACTCGGGGTTGCTGCAGGTTGGGCGGTGCCTGGAGTCTGGGGGGTGTCCTTCGGTTCCCTCAATTAATAGAGAAGCCGAGGGGAGAGTTTTAGGTATCTACAAGAATGCGGCTGAGTGTCTTACAATCACTGGTACAAGGGTTGGGATTGTGATCAAACAAGCGCCACTCACTCTGGGAAAAAGTACTAAACACCTATAATCCGTTCTTTGGTTACGATATTAACTGGGAGCATTGAAGGCGCCCATTTCGGACTCTAAGCACCGCCTAGTTTTAGGCAACTCCCAGCCTCGGGTGTTGCTGAAAACCCATATAACTGGAGAAAATACGGTAGTTTTCCGACTTTTTTTCGCCCTCGCCCGAGTATTTCCTTTTTATTTGCTCTAGCTGAGAGGCTGAGAGAGGGATTTCTCGCAGAGTCCCCGCTCCTCAATACAGGGAGAGAATCTAGACGCCCGGGCGCCACGTCAATTGTTCCGGTTTTTATGGTACTATCGATATACACTTCTCTAGCGACCAGGGACCTCAAATTACCGGACTCCGCCATGACATCTCACCTTCTAGCAACCGTAGCCTCCTGGACGGATTCCTTCTTCAGCAACGGCTTACTTGGGGACAAATATATTGGTAATTTATGACTTGAAACCGTTTGAGGATACCAGACTTCGAACAAACTAATTTTCAACCAAACGAGTGATAGAGTGCTAGATGACCAAGAGGGGTTTTTACTGCGCCATCCTAAAATCATGCTCATTCGATTGAGATACGTGGCGTGATCAGAAGTCAGCTCTTTTAGCATCTTATATTACTGTCGCAGATCACAACAGTTGAACAAAAACAACAGCTAATATATGCAAGATTCCTAGCCTAGCGCAGCCTCCCAGATTTCACGATTCCAGGATTCCATACTTGATTTTATACCGGTCTGCACTCTGGATATTCTTGCTAATCACTCATACCTGTGACAGCGATCATTCCAACTCCAGTACCTATGCCAACCACTTTCCTTACAACTACAAGTGTACTCCTGACAACACAGATATATTGTTTCTTTTAATAGTAGTAGATGAGGAAACTATTTTCAGGATGCCCTCTAAGAGTATATGGTACCTGCATCGGTAGAGTTGATTCGTGAACCCTGTAAAACTAGAAAACAGAAACGGGGTGGCATATGATGTGGGGGGTTTTTTTCTTTTTTCTTTTTCAATTCACTTCCCATTAATCTATCTGTCATACCTTGGTTACTGGTCTTTAAGATCTGAATTAAATCGAGCTATAGGTCGTTGTGCGGTGCGTACCCCCGTCCTTGCATTTGTTGAATTGTCTATAGGGAGTGCAGTCAGGTGGCTACACCAGTGTTCCGAACCGCTCAGTCAGTCAGTCTTTTTTCGAGTCCATGGCCGGACTAGGGCAGATGGAGGTAGAACCGCACACCCTACCGGGCCCAGTAGGGCCCTGTGCTCTTTTCCTCTTACATCTCTTTGGCTGATATGCCCAGAAACTTCAAGTTCATGATCCTATCCCGCCCATAGTTTATGATCAGACAAATCATGAGCCATATGCGTAAGCTGATATTTATCAAGGAATAATACATCTTTAAGAAATAAAAGAAGCCAAAAGTATTTTCCAAATTAGAACTCAAAAACCACCGGCATGAATCTGCGAGGTAGCAAGCATATCCTCGCTGCAGAGGGTACCAGCACTATCGTCATGAGAAAGCTCTGATATTGGTTGCAGATATCTGGATCCGAGAGGGCCAGTTGAGTTTCCCGGTAACTCTTCTGGAAAATTCTAGGCATTGTGTTGCTAGTCAACTTCGGCTGCGTTAGTTCTTTGGCTTTGTTGCAACATCGCCACCGTGCCTAGAGTTAAAGCAAAATGCTTCTAGAAGTATTTAAAAGAGAAAATATGGCTCGTAGCGGAATGATTTGTTCAGTGTCATCTTGATACTTGGAGCGCTTGATGATCTATTTAGCCTTCTTCTCTTTCTTGTAGGCATATCGTTTAGTGTTTCGGTCACATTGCAACACCATATATCGCTCATAGTTTGTCTGCAGCCCCTTGCTGGAAAATGTGGCTTCTCGGGATCCGGTTGCGGGTGGATGACTATATCGGATTCTTTTTGTATATGGATACTGAGATGAGATGTCACTAGTGCGTCATGTTAGAGATGTGTTCCCCATGGTATAGGACAGGTTGTCCGGTGTGACTGCTAAGTCCATGTAATATATTAGTGCTTCTTTCTCGCAGGTGCCGGCTAGTGGTAGGCAGATTTACCTTCCTTAAATCAAGCTATTTTGCAACCCGGAACCCCAATCTCTCGAGTGCGATTTCATGACGGGGCACTGGCATGCGCTCAATCACATATCACTCAACCTTTCACCAAGTCCCCTTCAAGTCCTAAATCCTAACATTTTTTTAGATCATAAATTTCGAATATATTTGTGCGCAAGTATGTCGTCGTCCAAAACGACTTCCACCTCCGAATATTGAGAGTATACCGGTTTGCCCGACTAGATCGACCTGGGAGATGTGCAAAGCACAGTGCTTTGCATAGTTCTGCGCAAATATCGGGCCTAGAATTTCTAGGGACAGGACGTGGATAATGCTTTACCCTTCAGGACCAAACCCGCTACACCACTATTGTGTGCACTGACGAATCGGCATTATTATTACTGAGAATTTATTTGAAGTGGTGTCACTTGATTTTAACCTGAATGGCAAAGCCTTATAAGGGGAGTATCGGCTATGAGAATTTGCAGCCCCTGTTGGTGGTGGCAGAGCTAGGCACTAGCTTAGATATTAGAACATAATAGGACTCTCCCCTGCAGTTTGTAGCCGCCACCCTCATGGGTGTGTGGGCACTTTGAAAGACAAGATTAAGAAAGCTAGCCAATTTCGAAGGGAGAAAATACACATATCTAGGAGTTCAGACACAAATTAAAACTATTAAAACTGATAACTCCGTGAGTGCCTCAAGCCCTGGCCGCATCCTATTGTGCGTTGACAAAATTAACCGAACAT
>Ga0307510_10003033_pt1 | contig 19367 bp, 14 predicted proteins | sample 12_EM_MG_FD_207224 | JGI IMG/M metagenome (GOLD analysis project Ga0307510, IMG submission 207224) | Populus trichocarpa ectomycorrhiza microbial communities from riparian zone in the Pacific Northwest, United States - 12_EM | ecosystem: Host-associated > Plants > Roots > Unclassified | place...
CTAGCTTGATAAGAAGAATAAATAGGCGATCCCGTCGGAAAAGACCATCGAGTTTTCCTTAAATTAGTATCCACCAAATGCACTGTCCCATCCAAAGCAGCCACAATCGCTACATCTTGTTGCCTACTACATCAAAATGAGTTAGATTTTAATAAAAAATTCAAAAAAATAACATAAAACCCATATGATCTGAGATTTACATACGGTGTTGGCGGCAGCAGAGGATCGAATAGTTTGGTGATCTGATTACTCTGATCAGAGAGGCAAAATTGAGAGATCAGCGGTGACAAGATCAGAAGTATCAGTAGAAGAAATATCAAAGAGCGCTTCATCACTGCATTTGGGAATTTCGAACTCGATTTTTAGCTCGTGAATTGGGATTTTATTAGGTTTCTCTAATTTGGGGATTTTTTTTATACGGAGAGAGAGAGGCAGATGGACAGGATGATTTCATTTTTACTCGCGGCGGCGAGGATTTACAAGTATTTAATAGTTGGCGCTGGTAGTGATTATTAGGTGTAGAGCGGACTACGAGCTTATGGTGAACTTATCCATTATAAAGAAAATTATGTAATTTATCAAGGAATATATTCACACACAAAAAGACCATAAAAATGTTTCCAATAAATTGATTATTCAAAAAATAAAATAAAATCAATCTACATTTTAGAGCAATTTCATTCAATCAATTTTTTAATTTTTTTCACTAATTTAATTCAAACTCGCTTTAAATCAATAAATTATTAAGTTTACTAGCCAAATTAATTGAAATTTTAATTATAACTGGGAATCGATGATGATGCTATGTAATTAAATTTTTTTAAAAGAGAAATACTATGTAAAAATGTCACAAGAATTCTGTAACCTTGTGGATTCCAAGCGCGCTTAAAGAATCATCATGGACGTTGAGCAAAATAATTAGTGAATACACATGGTGTGTGAATACTGCAAACTGCAAACTAGGATGCGTGTGCTTGTGATTTGAAGCTGAACTTGAGTTTCTTGTTTTAGGCTCGGCAAGAATACGAGTAAACTTGAATCCTGCTAATTTCATGCCACTAAACTGGATCAAACACTCTTTCTACTTAAAAAAAAAAGAGAGAACTCTTCTCCCTTGCTATTGAAGGGGTTATGGGAGAGAAAGAAAACGGTAATGGCTAGGAAGTACTCTTGCCCTCCCTAACAGATGATGCAGGGAATGATCTTCTGACAAGGAGGGCAAAGTAAATGCATAATGATGGATGAGAAGATCTGGGACGGCTAGATAGTGATCGTCCAAAGTCACTTGGGCTGCTTAATCCTCCATGCATGTGGTTTGTTTCCCTAAATTAGAAATTCAGTAAAGAAGAAGGAACTCTCAAGTGATTTGTTTTTCTTTAACAGAGATGGTCGTAACATTATCACAAGCATTGTTTTTGAAGTGGAAGCTTCAGGCTTGGAGTTTGAATAGCATTATTAACATGCTAATATTTGACAAATGTGTTCCTCATCATCGGATGTCAATACAAGATCACCATTTGGTTAGTACAAAGACTAACAAACCTTGGTACGAAACAAAAAAGAAAAAAGAGCAATCGTCTAAGCTTCGTAAACTTTGCACTCCTCATCAGCTGGGTTTGTCTTGCAGAAATCCTCCAATGGGTCTCCACTTCCTGCTGCAGCCACTCCTGGCCACTTGTTGGCTACAAGATGTGCTAAATCAACGACCCTTTGGCTGAAAACAGAAATCATATCATTATAGTTAGGATACTCTTGCTAGTTTATAAAGGATCCAAGTGTTGATGTAAATTCTGTTCTAGGCAAGCTGGATATAGGATTGTATGCTTAATATTTAACTTCATGATGCCAAATGAGAATTATGGTGAGTGTCAAGTTAGTTCAGGATTCTGACCTGTATCCCCATTCATTGTCATACCAGGCGACAACCTTGATCATATCATCTCCCATGACCATGGTCAATGAAGAGTCAATGGTTGAAGAAACATCAGAGCATCGGAAGTCAACAGACACAAGAGGAACATCACACACATCCAATACACCCTTCAATGGTCCCTCAGCCGCCTTTCTGAAGGCTCCATTGACATCTTCTGCTGTAATGCCCTTCTTCTCAACATTCACAACAAGGTCAACAACTGAAACATTGGGTGTCGGGACACGCAGTGCGATGCCATTGAGCTTGCCCTTGAGCTGAGGCAGCACAAGAGATACAGCTTTGGCTGCACCAGTGCTTGTTGGGACTATGTTCAATGCTGCAGCCCTGGCTCTCCTCAAGTCACGGTGTGAAGCATCCAAGAGCCTCTGGTTAGTACAAAAAATTAATCTTTCATAGTTTCAATGTCAAACTAAGTAGGTTATAACACTATATCAGCAGAGCACTGAATTCTTAACGGTTACCTGATCTCCAGTGTAGGAGTGAGTTGTTGTCATTGTTCCCTTGACAATGCCTGCCAAAATAATCACACAATTACTCAAGTTTCCCTCATATGCATCTAGATATTTAACACTGATTATGAATGAATTCATACCGAATTCCTCATCCATGACCTTCACAAAGGGAGCCAGACAATTTGTGGTGCAAGAAGCATTACTGCAAACAGTAGAATTTTATCAACTTACAATTTATCATATGCAGTCCAATGAATAATCAAGAATAATAGGGGTACTTGCTTTTTTGCACGCAGAATTATTTAAAATACCAACCTTATAATGTTGGCAACCTCATGGTCGTAGTCCTTTTCGTTAACACCAACAACATAGGTTGGGATATCGGCGCCTTTGGCTGGAGCAGTGATGATAACTTTCGTGGCACCAGCTTGAATATGTTTCCCAGCACCAGGGCCATCCACAAAAACTCCGGTTCCCTGCATAATTCAGTTCAACAATATGATTATCTTACAAAGAATTGCCACAAAACTTACAAGTCCACTTCAGAAGGGAGAGAATTGAGAGCACAGCTTACCTCGATAACAATGTCTATTCCGAGCTCAGCCCATGGAAGCTTAAGAGGGTCTCTGTTGGAAACAACCTTAATGGGCTTGCCATCAACACTGATGGTCTCGTTGTCCACAATTTTCACCTCTGCTTTGAAAGTTCCAAGCATTGAATCATATTTCAACAAGTGGGAAGCCTGTTTGTTGCACAAGATTCTTAGTTGATTTCTCAATTAATTAATGAAAGTTAATTCTCCAAAATTTAGACAATTAAGATATATACAGTAGTTTGCTTACGTTCTTGACACCACCGCTGTCATTGACAACAATTACATCAAGGGGAGAGTCTTTGCGACCATGCCAGCATCGCAGGAAGTTCCTGCCAATGCGTCCAAATCCGTTGATAGCCACCTTTAATTTGGCCACAGTTTCTGCCCTAACAGGAGTTGACACTGCAACCTAATTTTAGAGAAAACATCCAGTACAAAATTAATCAAGTATATGGTACGCTGGAGATACATAAAGCTCTACTTCCAAATACTAAGTTTATCGCTAAAATAAAGCAATCAAACTAGTCAAGCTGTAGCCTCATATTATCAGCATGTCACCTTTACAGGAGAGATTTCAAGTTCAAATTTCCCTCCCCAAGCTATCACACTATCAAGAAGATATAATCACGCACAATTATACAACTGCAATGAAGAATTTTCAGGTGGAACTACATATTGTTAAAGCAAAATATAATTACAAGGTATGTTCTAATGATCATTGAAAGGAATGTTAAGAAAGCTAGCAGGCATAGTTTAGCAAACCTTGGGAGCAAGTTGGGAAGCCACCACATCAAAGAAGGATCCCTCACTAGCGTTCTTGGCATAGGTTACACATGAACTGGCTCGAAGCCCAGAAAACTCAGCCACTTCTAGCCTCTGCATATCCAAATATATTCAAAATATCACATAGAAGAGAGCAACATAGAGCACTTGCTAGGATGCACTGTGTATGTAAAAGCATAGAGAGAGAGAGAGAGAGAGAGAGAGAGAGAAACCTTTAAGGAGCTTTGAGTGGGGAAAGAGTGGTTGATCTTGGAGGGAAGTCTTGTATTGGCAGGGATTCTTGAAGAGGCAAGAGCTGCGTGGGTAGCCATGGCTGCAACTAAAGCTAAAGAGAGCCACTTCTTGGCTATATATAGTTCAACTCGTTTTATCAGTTATTCTCATTTTACAATTCCTTGATATTTTTTCCAATTTTTTTTTAAAAAATTATGGCCGCAACTTAGTTGAAAGAACGAGTGGTGAGAATGGTGCATGAGGATGTATGGGATAAGATGATAATTGAGCTTGTAATGTGAGAGTCTCGACCACAGATTGTGCACCCTTTTGTATTTCCTTGGCTGCTCTCTTCACAGTTGTAAAATCAGACCCTTTAATTGCAAAGGTATTAAACCCGTCATGTGATTCATGCAGTCCAAAACTTGGGTTATAAGTTAGCTAAAACTATATCCTTTCGATATTTAAAATAAAAAGTTGAAATGACTTGGTTTTAAAAAATAATAATTAAAGACCGATTAATCAAGGTTTAAAAATATTAAACACGTCATATAATCTGGTTTCAAAACTGGTTTAGAAAGGTTTCGAGTCAAATAGATCCTGAATTGACCCAGACTGGGTTTAATACAACTGCTTGATAGCCACTAATTTGCTGAGTGAGAAATGCTGTGTACCTCGTGGGCCACATGATGAGTAGAAATGGCCCACATTCAGGCTCCCATCCAGTAGATCTTTCCTGGGAATTTTTCTGGTTAATAGGGAAAGTCACTCTGCATGGTGGAGAACACTGGGAAATATAAAATATCTATGTGGATTAAGGTCAGAAAGGAAGAACAACTGCATGGGCGTCTCAAATAGAGGTTCCTATTTAGGAGTTTTCTGAGGCAGGGATTAGTCTATGCAATATTTTCAGAAAAACAATATGAAAGGAAATAAATCATTTGACTTGATGTAGCAATCATTAGTAGCATAGAGCCCAGGTCTTCGGAGAGTAAACAGCTCATATCATTTAGTATTATGGGAGACCTGCCTAGCAAAAATGGCAACGCCAGTCCTTGACAGGAGGAGGGGACTGAAGAAGGCACCGCAGAGTGCAGATTATTTTCCTCTGCTTCATATGCTGTCAAGCAATCCATATGTTGGTTGCTTGATCACTCCACAAATTTAGCAACATGACTGACTCACAGTCTGAAATCAAATCACGCAGGTTTCGTATCATACAAATAGTGCCCAAATTTTTCTAAAGTACTGAATATAACCTCCCCGAAGAACATGTTAACTATCAAGCATTTTTGAAAAAAAAAATTCCCAGGACATGAGGAATTTGGCTCAAGGATAGGCTATAGAATCCAGTGTGACCCCTGGGCACATAACATTGGAGAGTTCTAGTTATAGCAGCACAACTGTAGTGAAAAAAACAGCTCCTCATATAACGAAATAAAAAAGCTGGAATGTTACTGTATATAACTCAAGTACAATACTTGATCAGCGTAATCTAACTGAACCGATCACGCAAAATTACATGTACCCACACCAGGCGCCGTCACAGTGGAACTGTTCATTGAAAAGAAGAGAACAAAGAAAGATCAGCTCAACTGCTATTAATTATCAGTATGGAAATTACTGGTAGTGGAGACCAGGTAGACTGTCGCGTAGACAGAGGTAGCTCATATGGCAGCTTCAATGTCATCAGAATGCACACTTGCTCCATTTGGGGCATCTTCTGATCGGAGTTGAGAGGAAACATCATCAATGGCCGAGTTCAGTTGTTCAATCTTCTCAGCTAATATTTTTCGAGTTTTCTGGAAATCAAGAAATTACAAACACTGTCTGTCATTATGCTGATCATAAAATGTCAGGCACGCAACGCACTCAATGTGATGGTGCCAAGGAATCAATTACGCATTGTATGTCAAACCAGAGACAAAAGCAAAAATAATCAAACTCCTAAGGAATCTAATCTTCATAACTATTTTGGGACAATGATCAGCAAATGCTATGACATGGCAGCAATGAGCTGAAAAGTAAATTTTCCGGGACAACGATCAACAAATACTTTCATAGAGTAGCAACGACTTGAAAGGTAAATAGGAAGTGAGTCCGGATCCCAAAGATCATTAATGAATAAAGAAACGGGGATAGCAAAAAGCGATATAAAAGAACCGAAAAATCACAAGGCAAGGTTGAATCTAAAGTGTTAATGCCAAAAATTGATTACGAACAGAGAGAATCAAGAACTAAAGCACACCTCCAGAGCTTTTTCTTCATCATAGATGAATTTGGGTAGCTTCCTCATAAGATCCTTCCGGTCAGTGCCAGCTAATGCCTTGCTGATCTATACAGAAGCATAAGAAACAAGATTCACTTGCAAAATGACTTGTAAAATTCTCTTCAACTATGCTATAAGAAGCACACACCGCTTAGTTGAAAGAGATAAGAAAAATATGGAAAAAATTAACAAGACCTGAGGAGCATATACACATCCAAGAGCACCAACTATAAGTCCTCCCAAAACAAAGCCACCAACAAAAATGCTTGCATTGCTTGGCCTTCTTCCTCCATCACTGTGAAAACACAGGCAAACAAGCAATTCTCAGCTAAATTTATAGTAATTCTTCTATTTCCATCAAAGCAATTGTACGGTACCTATAAGCAGCATTAGCAGCAGCTTGGACTGTGAGTGAGCTTCTGGTTATGGAGTTAGTTATTCGCAGTTTTCCAGGACCACCACTCAAGGCGCGTTTGTCCAACGGCTTTATAGAAGAAGAAGAAGACAACGCTAACAGAGATAAATAAATAATATAATCAATATTTCATTTACAAATGCTGTGTGCCAAACAAAGGAAGCCATGGGAATATCTAGCCACCTCGAATAAACCTAATTATACAGAAAATTGAATTGAAGTAAGCGAAAAATGAAGACTACAAACCTGGAGATAGGTGGAGTCCTTGAGGATTTCTGGTTAGAATTAAAGGATTCCAAAGAATAGCAGTAGCAGCAGCCATTGTTGTTGATGTTTCTCTTGAAGCTCCAAAAGAAGAAGATGATGAAGAAGAAATTGAAGTGCAGGAGCAGGTGATGGTTTGATTTTGACTCCGCTCGATGATATCTAAGCTTCTTCTTCGTTTATCACGACGACTCCCGTGATTTGTAGCTAGAGGAGTTACTTTTTAACACCAGCCAATATGATGATGATGATGGCCTTGCGCTTACCACACCGTTGGATTATTTCATGGTATTTAGAAAATTGAAATGCCGTTTTTTCTTAAGCTTAATATCGTTTTGAGTTCCTCGATGACATGGCGTTTGGCTTGGGATCCGGAGACAAGGACTCTTTTTTTGGGTAGTAAATTAGCTTGTCAAAATTAGTTAATTAATTAATTCATGTAGTATCACATATAATTAAGTTATAATAACAATAATTATCAATAGATAAAATCATCAACTCTTATACTAACATTATAGAATATTCTAATATGTCTATTAGGGGTGATCATTTTCGGTTCGGTTCGGTTTTTATAAAAAAAAAATAACCAAACCAATTTTTTTTTAAAAAAACCAAAACCGAACCGAAACCGGTTTTGGTTTGGTTTTTTTGGTAAAAACCGGTTCAAACCGGTTTTGGCTCGGTTTTTTCTGGTTTGAGTTCGGTTATGTTTTTTTCAGTTTTAGGCTTATAAAACTGAAATCGAACCGAACCGGTTGGATTTTTTAAAATTTTAATCGGTTTAATCTGTTTTTTTCACGGTTCAGTTTTTTCAGTTATTTTTTTTCCAATTTTCTAGGTTTAATCGGTTTTTCAGTTTTTTTGCTCACCCCTAATAACTATTATGTAAATCTACAGCACAGTTGAAAATTAAAAGATTGTAATTTTTTCATGTTCATAATGTTACATAAATTTTTATTAACTAACAATTAACAAACTTGAAACAAACGATCAATTAGTGTGTAAAGTCAACTTAAGATAAATAAGAGCCTTGAACAAAATTATAAATGCAGCATTTTAAAATACTTTTTTATTATTTTTATGTATATTTGATAATTAAAGCCTTTAGCAATTTCATTTCATGCTTGAGGCTTTTTGTTTAATGGATGTAATCTTTATTTTATAAAATATAATTGACAAATATATCTTACTTATTCTTGAGTTTTTTTTGTTGTTGTTAAGTGGAGGCTTTAAACCATTAGCATGTCATGTAAACTAAAACTAATCTTATTATTTTTATCTTTTTTATTATTCATCGTATATTCATCAAGATCATTACCATCTAAATGATTATTAATGCTGTTAGTAGTACCAACATCAATATTATAAATATTAGTGCTATAATCAATACCAACATCAATATTGTTAACATTATTTAACTTGAAACTCCTTAAATATTCTGGTTTCTTATTGATTTGAATCTTCAAATCATGCTTCTTAATGAGTGAATCTCTAGATTTTGTTATTAATTTATATCCATTCTACAACACTTCCCATATATGTCAACAAGTGATGTAAAAGATAATTTAAAAAAATTGAGTCAATTTTTTTTCTCAAGTAATTATTATAAATAATTTTAAAAAACTTATCACTTGAAAAATGATGAACTCCATTTTCTATTTTTAAAATTCATACTTTAAAATTAGTATTCAAGAAAACTAAATACACTAAGTGCATATAAAAATATATTTTTAAAATGTAAAAAAATAGTCATTATTAAATAAAAAGGTAATTGTTAATAATATATAATGGGTAACAAATTGTAGGATACGGTAGTCAACATTTATGTGTGGGATCATACAATCATAATTTCTGAATATGTAATTAACCCAATAAGATACTCTCAATCTAATAAATTAGATACTCAACTGGTACAAATTTAGGTGTTAATAATTCTTTAAATTAATTTTTTAATGTTTTTATATTATTTTGATGTGTTAATATTAAAAATAATATTTTTTAAAAAATATTATTGTAATATATTTCTAAACAAAAAATATTTTAGAAAATAACTACAGCCAAACACTATCTACATCCTTCAAAACAAAGGTAATTAACAACATTTTGTTTAAAAAAATAAGGCAGAAATGTTTTACATGAAAATGTAAAAAAAAGTAAAATCATGATTTTAATTGATTTTACTCCATTTCAATTTGATTTTATTAGTATTCAAGTTTTTAAAATGTTTTTTTACAATAAATACGTAAAATCATATAGTTTTACAAGTCAATTTGTGATTTTAAGAAAAAGATTTGGACTGGGGACCTAATTGATAATATCTGATACATTGAGTACCCAATTGAGGAAAAAGAATCCTCAACTGACCTAATTGTTAACTAGTGTATAATTAAGTTGGAGGCATATACGAGGGTGTCCTTTTCTTATCCCCTTTTTCCTCCACGTTTCATCCTTCAACACACGCGCGCGCGCGCGCACAACATAAATCCTATGTTGAGAAACCCACAAACACAGAGCAAGAAGGCACCGTCTCGATAATCCATATGCTGATAACGATTAAAATCACAAAAAAGGCATGGATATTTGTTTTAATTAGTGGGTTGGTTTGATGATCAATATATATTATAACGCAATTATAATATTATTTTTTAGTTTATTTTATGCAATACTTTCTTTATTAAACAAATATTTAATGATATTTGCCTTGTAAATACACCTACGAGAATGGTTTTGATCAACCTTACTCTCTTTGACTTATATACCCGGCTCATATCAAGGATTGACGGAACTCTAAATGACCAGCTAATATTTTCTGCAGCTTCATGCAATAAAAACAGAGGGGTATATGACAAGTTTTATTACACAAATTAACAACGCGTTATTGTTGGGAAATTTTTAAGATAAATTCACAACCATTGCCTTCCATCTACCTCATTGGTCTTCAGGTTCCATAAATTTGACTAAGAATTATTGCAAGCTTGCCTATTCTCACTTGTTAGCAAGTGTCTGAATCAAGTAAAACATTTATAGCACCATGGCAGCTGGTTCTTATGGAGACAAGACCCTGCAAAACACACCTACATGGGCTGTGGCGGCAGTTTGTGCAGTGTTTGTGATCATATCTGTTCTAATAGATCATTCCATTCATTCGTTAGGAAAGGTGGGTTATTCTTGATTTGACTTAAGAATCCATGCATAACTCTAAATTAGCTTGTGTAATGATGCACATTGCAGTGGTTCCAAAAACGTCAAAAGAAGGCCATGAGTGAAGCTTTGGAGAAGATTAAAGCTGGTAATTAAGTCTTTTTAATCACTACGTACAGCAGAGGAACAACATTTTTTAAGAAATTTTTGGTGACAAGTGTTTAGATGCATCCCATTATTATTAAACAAGTGCTTCTTTAGTTAGATTTGATGAATCTATTATTTTCATCACAGAGCTAATGCTACTAGGCTTCATATCCTTGCTGCTTACTGTGGGTACAAGAGCTATCTTGAAGATATGCATCCCTGAAAAATATGAAAAAATTATGCTCCCCTGCAAAAATGCTTACGGCCTGGACAAGTATGAAGATAAAAGTGGTGGTAAAGGAGGTGAAGGGGGATATAATAAGAGGAAGCTACTTTCATTTGCCGGAAATGTAGCAATACACCGAGTTTTGGCAGCAGCTGGTGGTGATGGTGGCGACTATTGCTCCAAGGTAATCAACAAAACCAACTTCTTTCAATTGATAAGGATTAATCAATATGGTAGAGGTGGGAATCTGATAAATCCTTTTTCTCTTGATGTGGTTATAGGGTAAAGTGTCTTTGATTTCGCAAACAGGAGTGCACCAATTGCACATATTTCTATTTGTTCTTGCCATTTTTCATGTTCTGTACAGTGTCATTACTATGGCGCTAGGGCAAGCAAAAGTAAGTTCCAATTCCATAACAAGCTCCCCATGCAAATTTGTTTTTTGTATAAGCTATACAATGAGTCTACAAGAAAGATCAGTAGTTTTATATATATATAAAGCTTAATTGAGCTTAAAACCCTAGCTAGCAAGCCATGCATCTAGAATTCATGCTAGGCGTGCCTGACGATGATCTGTTTAACTGGGTTTGTTGATCAGATGAAGAAATGGAAGGCTTGGGAATTAGAGACTTCGTCCCTAGAGTACCAATTTTCAAACGGTAAATATTCTTATTTTCTTTTGGTAAATAGTTTTCAATTTTGTTACGCATTGAGTAAGTTTATTTTTAAACCATACATTATCGATAATTAAGTTACATGTTAAAAGATTGTGTTGTGTTCATCATGAATATCAAGGATTTTATATTTTAAAAAATATTTATTTATTTGCAATTTTTTATACCAATATATTAGATATATTATTTAATTAATGCATAATTTTAAATACACGAGTTTTAAAATATTTTATGTCTGGAATGACAGTTAGGCAATTACTGTTAAATAATACCCAACTACTCGCTTTGTAAACTTTTTTATAAAAGTTATACTTTTAATTGAATGATTAAGTCTATTTCTTTTTAAAACCTTGTTTAGAATTAATCACTATGTCGGGTAAGATTTAATAACACTATCCGCGATCATTTATGAATATTTTATAGATTTTGCTTGCCCAGCACATTTTAGATTTTATTAGTCTTGTTGAACAATTTTCAGACTCAGCAAGATTTAGACTGGTTCACCAGACCTCCTTTGTAAAGCGTCACTCTGGCATCGCCACAGCACCAGGGATCAAATGGGTTGTAAGCTTATAACATTCCTTTCCTTGATTACTCTCTTTTTTTAAAAAAAATAATAATTCCCAAGTGGTCCAAGTTGAATTATGTGTGCCATTAGTAAATTATTCTTTAGTCCCTGTTTTTTGATTGAGATTATAGCTTAGCCCTTCATGTTTGAAAACTTATAATTTAGTCTCTTCACTTTTGATAACAATTATCTTCTTACAAAACATCTTCTGTTTTTCCTTAATCCCAAACGTATCAATTGATGATTTAAGAAAAACATACAAAATAATTAGATTTTAGAGAAAAAATGAGATACCGATATTCGACTTCTTAAAAGGTGTTGGACGAACTTCAGTCAAGGGATTAAATTATAGGTTTTAAAACATGGAGGACCAAGTTATAACCGTGTTTAAACTTAAGGACTAAAGAATAATTTACTCTAATTTGTAACTGAACTAAAAAATCTAGTTCTTGAATTTACGCTTTAATGGGGGTGGTCCATATTCATCACGATGTTAATATTTATATGGCAGGTTGCATTATTTAGGCTATTCACTGGTTCAGTAACAAAGGTGGATTACATGGCTATTAGACATGGGTTTATAAACGTGAGTTGTCAACTTCATCTTGATTAGGGTTTTGATGGCTGGTGTTTCTAGCCCAGCTTTGCACCAGTAGACTAATAAATGGTATTGCAGGCACATTTTGCTCCAAATAGCAAATTTGATTTCCACAAGTACATCAAAAGATGCATGGAAGATGAGTTTAAGGTGGTTGTGGGCGTAAGGTACGTATCTTTCTTAGTCGCATTCTCCTTCAAGCAATGAATTGAGTTCATGTGTTATAAAATTCCAAACACAGAGGGTTACAACTTTTTGGTGTGTGTAAGTTTTGGTCTCAACTCTCAATACTGACAATCAATTTATTATGCTTTTACAGCATGCCACTATGGATTTTTGCCATACTCTTTTTGCTGCTAAATGTCTACAGTAAACCTCTTTTACTCTCTCATAATTTGATATCTTTGTGATTGTGATGATATTGATTGAACATAACTTGACTCATTGATGGTGCAGAATGGTACACATTCACCTGGTTGGCAGTTGTGCCTCTTGTTGTAAGAAAAACACGTTGATTTTCAATAAATTCTATACCAGCCTGTATTTGTCTTCTTGACATGTCCTCAATGTGCAGATACTTCTCTTGGTGGGCGCTAAACTTGAACTTGTTATCATGGAAATGGCTCAAGAAGCCCAAGACAGAAGTCATGTTGTTAGAGGAGCTCCATTGGTTGAGCCTAATAACAAATATTTCTGGTTTAATCGACCCCATTGGATTCTCCTCTTAATACATTACACTCTTTTCCAGGTATGTATATATATATATTTATACCCTCATTCCTCATCAGGTTCTAAACTTGAAAATTGCTGAAGTTTCATCAGAAACAATATAATCACTATATTAAACCTGGCTTGTCCTGCGTATCAGACCGTAGACTCGGTTGATCCATATACCTGATAGAAAACCGATTGATTAACCTTTTAAAAAAACTTTTTTAATGATCCAAATCAATCCGCTCAATATGTGACCTGAGTTTTACACGAGTCGACTCCCATATTAGTTTTAATAATTAAAAATATAGATTTACTAGACTAATTAATCAAGATGTACAGATTATTTACCAACTAATGCTTCTGATCCATTTTTACAGAACGCATTTGAAATGGCGTTTTTCTTGTGGACATGGGTAAGGACTAGCTACTAGTAATCTTGTTGGGTTCTTAATTTCCTAAAAATTCACCTTAATTTCATGTGAGAAAGCGACCTTTCTAAGGAGTCAATGTTGTTGGTGTAACATGTGATGGCAGTATGAATTCGGGATCAAATCTTGTTTCCATGAAAACTTGGCACTGATTTTGACAAGGGTTTTCCTTGGATTGATCCTTCAGTTCGTGTGTAGCTATATAACCTTCCCTCTCTATTCATTGGTAACACAGGTGAGTAAATCTTCAAGTTTTCCGATTAAAATTAAGAACCCTAGCTTCTTGGCTAATTCGAATGCTTACCATCCATTTTTTAACAGATGGGTTCTCACATGAAGAAAGGAATATTTGAGGAACAAACAGCAAAAGCACTTAGAAAATGGCAAATGGCAGCAAAGCTAAGAAATAAATCAAGAAAAACAGCAGGTGATCAAGCTGGTGGTTCTAGTCTAGGGTTCATGAGCTCTGAAATGACACCAAGCCAAGGTGCATCACCTGTACATTTGCTTCACAAGTACAGGCCAAGTCAACCGGATGTTGAAAGTGTCATTAGTTCGGCATTGTCTTACACATCGGATACTGACCTCTCGGAGCTCGATGGCTCCACTCATGATAAGCACGAGTCAAGAAAGCAAGACCATCAACAGCCAATTAACTCGTGAAGCAGCAGCACAAAGTGCTGCCTTTTCTTTGTAAAGGCTTGATGCATGCCCTTTTCAAGGTTGTTTTTAAAAGGTTTTAAATTTTGAATTATTTTGATGTGCTGATTTAAAAATTAATTTTTAAAAAATAATAAAAATATATTTCAAAATAAAAATTACTTTAAAAAACAATCACAATCACACTTTCAAACAAGTTATGAAATTCGTAATGCTTGTATAGTCAACAATATTTAACGCAATTTATTAGTATTATTATTATTGTTCATCTATCTAGCTAGTCTGAATATAACTTAGACAAATTAATTATAAGTGTGAAAAATTGCACCAAAAAAATATATCCATGATAAAGATAAATAGAAGATCATAAATAAAAATAGCTTAAGGCGCGTGACTTGCCAATTTGATGGGAAAAAAAAGTATTGATTGAATTAAATATCAAAGGGATGACAAAACGAAAAACGCATGGCTTTATTTAATTTAATTTAACTCATCAAATACTCAAGTCAATGAGTGTCCGAATTACTAATTAAATCAGATCGGATTTTGTAATTATTTTCCTCTCTATCTTCTTCTACAAACATGGAGAGAAAAAAAGGAAAGCTTTATTAATTTTTGGGAAACATGGGAGCTTTCGATCGAGAATTAAGATGAAGAATGAATTAATGCCATTGCTACATTTTCAAGGGAGCTAAATTAACATTTGAAACTTGAGGGGGATGTTTTTGATATTTTCCCAGTTCATAAAATAAACCTTAAGGCTATTAAAAAAAACTATAAGGATTCATCAAAATGATTAATTCGATGTTAGAGACACAAATTAATGGATGAATAATCTATATATAATTAAAATGAAAAGTGGAGAGTGCCCCCTAAGATTAAAGAAATTATTAGAAGACTTGACGTGAAAGCCTTTGGAATAATAAAACAATGGAATCTCTTTTTGAGTCAAAATCTTTACGTTTTGTAATTAAAGTGTTATTCAAAATATTTTTTTTTGAAAACTTAATATTTTTTAGATAGTTTTATAATTTTAATATAGTTAAAAAAATTATTAAAAAACAATTTAAATAAATTTTCAATTAAAAAATAAATTTACAAAAACATCAACATTCACTCTATCATGCTAAATAAACATAGTAGGTATAGATTCTATTTGGGAAACACGTTTGAAATTGTGTCTTTTTAATTTTTTTTTGTTAAAAAATAATTTTTTATGTTTTCAAATCGTTTTGATTTGCTGATCTTAAAAATAATTTTTTAAAATAAAAAATATTATTTTAACATATTATTAAACGAAAAGTACTTTAAACCACAATTTCTACCACAATCCCAATATAAACCGATAAATTATTAGTTTAACGTCTTCCGCAGTGTACTATTTAGCTCTAAATCGAACATGCCATTTAAAATTTTTAATGTACGTTTTAAATTAATTTGTTTAGTGGTTTTAAATAATTTTAATATATAATATTAAAAATAAATTTTAAAAAATAAAAAAAATATTATTTTAATATATTTACAAACAAAAATTATTTAAAAAAAATTATTTTTATAAAAAAAATAGTTATTTAATTTAACACTATCGTCTTACATGCTCTCTCCATTTCTATAGGTTTGGGGCTGATTCATAATTCTAGCATTATTTAGAGATTGAAAAATAAAACTATGAGGATATGAAAAAAAGATCTAACGTTATATATCCCTTCTAGTTGTTGATTTTTTTAATTATATGAATTGTCTAATATATACATTTTGTTTTTTACTACCTCGGTTCTTATTTTAATAGGAAAATTATTTATGCAAAAGATCGTGGAAGTTACTTTAAGTTCAAGCTTCATCAAAATTTAATTATCAAATAAAAAAGAAAAAAAATACATAATGAATTAACTTTTAGTTGGTGTTATTAATTGTCATAAAGAATGATATACATTAAGACTAATATATTTATTAGGGAAGGCAAGAAGGGAAAAACTTTGTAGATTTTGGCAACAGAAAAAAAGAAGAAGAAAAACATTAATGAAAGTTTGGTAAAAAGATAAGTAAGAGCATGTTCTTGCAAATTATGGATTTTCAGTGACCCAAACTGCAAAAAAAAAAAATACATTTGCAGTATTTATTAAAAAAAAAGGAGTCGTTGCACAAAATACGGTGTTGAAAAATAAAAATAAATAAAAACACATTTTCATACTCGAAGTGTAGTCCAATTCAGTCCTTTCAGGGAAAAAACACAAAATACGGTGTTTAGTCACAGCTTTTGAAAATGGTGGGCTTAGAGTGTAGGCGGTTTTGATTGGCAAATCTGAATTGGGTTTTTGAAATAATGGCCAGGCGTCATGGATGGCAATTCCCTGTTCATACTTTTCAAGTACATTTCTTTCCTTCTTTCCTTTTACATTTTTTCAGCTTTTTTGGGTTTTGTTTTTAGTTACAGTTGTAGGGATTTTGGTTTTTTAGTTAGTTAAGTCAATTTATATCTGTTTCTAATTATGGACTGATGGGTTTTATTTTTTTTGCTTTTCCCCATTAAATAACTATGGTGGAAGGATTTTGCTTTGACATGACAGTAACCTAAGAAAGATTTGTATCTATTTCTACTTTGGGGTGGCGTCCAAGTTTGAGTGTAAAGTTTCTTTAATGATGGCTTGGTTTATGAGATAAATGGGCATTTAAAATTTGATTTTGAGCCAGATAGTTGTTGTTATAGGGCTTAATTTAGTTGAGATCGCGTGATGTGACATTGCGTTAGTGTAATTTGCGTAATCTGTTTCAACTTATGATCCATGTTGCCCATTTTATAAGAAAAGCAAAGTGAATCTAGTCAAGGAGGGACCTACTTGAGTTGTTGTGATAACAAAACAAAGTCAAATGCCGCTAGTTAAAGTTCATATGAGCTGAATGTAGATAGTGATTTGTAGTATTTTGCAAACTGTTGATGGTATGGACAGGGTATTCATGCTTGTGTTCGGTTATATGAGTTTTAAGATCTTTGGTTCTGTATCCTGTGGAGATTTGTGAATAAATTGGATGGAGTCATGCAGTGCTGTTTTCTTCAAAAATTAATGTACTGATGTTGAACTTTTCATGGTGCACAGATTGTGGCTGTAACAGTTTTCTTCCTGCTTTCTGTTGCATTCTATTCCTTTTTTGCTCCCTTCCTTGGGAAGGACATCTATGAATATGTGGCTATTGGTGTTTATTCTGTCTCGGTGAGCATGATTACTCCCTATCCTGTTTTCTTTGATAATTGATTTGAATTTTTGTTTTGGGCTTCTGTCACCTTATTGCTTTTGCCCTCTTTTCTGATTAATTCTCAGGCGCTCTCTGTATTTATTCTTTATGTACGATGCACTGCAATTGATCCGGCTGATCCTGGAATTCTGCTAGAAGCTGATGAGACAGCAGGCCATAAATCAGAAAATGACACATATCTGCCTGGTTTGTCTACTTACCATGTAGTTCTCTCACTAGAAAATCTATGAATTGCAAATTTAGATTGGAGTCAACCATTTGATTGGTAATGTATAACAAGGTTAATGAAACATTGAAGCAGTAGCATGTGCCTCTTGGACCATTAGAATGGAAACTTGATTTTGCATTCTGAAATTTATCCAGGAATGCTGATGATCATGCTATTGTGTCTAAAGTCTAACCTGAAAGTTCCTTTAGTCTTTTTGGCTTCTCTGAATTTGGCTCGGTCAATGACAGATGCAGGTGAGCAATTGCTCAGCCTTTCTATTGAAAGGAACAAATTGTCCATTGTGGAGTTATGAAACTTTTATCAAGGATATAAACTTTTTCGTTAACGTTTTTATTTTTTAAAACAAAATCATAAAATCTTCATGGTCATCAGGAAATTCTGCTGAAGAACCTAGCAAGACAAGGTTAAAAAATGGAGGAAAATCCAATAAATACGGTTCAAGTTGGTGTTCAAGACTCGGAGATTTCTTTTGCTGTTTTCTTGTGAAACAAGATTGCCGAAAAGATGAAGATATTCTACAGCAAGAATCTGGAGAGGAGGCTTTGTTCTGTACACTTTGCAATGCTGAGGTACATGGTTATTCCATAAGGTTTTATTTTGATTGCCTGAGATAGTGTTCCCTTTTATTTAGAAACTCCCAGCCTTCAGAAAACGGGTGCCCACAAACTATGCACAAACAAAAATTAGAAGCAAGAGGAAAAATACGGGTGAAAAGAAGAAGGAAAGATGTCAAACAGTCAAGTCACAATAGCTGGTTGAGTTAGTTGCCCATAGTTGAAGAATTATTAGGTTAATGCCAGGGAAGAGTAACATTTTGTGGGAGTGTGTGTATTCCTTTGCCGTCCACAATTTTTTTTTCCAGTAAAGCTTCCAATATCATGGTGCTGATTTTTTTTTTCTAGGTACGCAAATTCAGCAAACATTGCAGAAGTTGTGACAAATGCGTTGATGGATTTGATCATCACTGCCGGGTGAGTTTTGGATGCTCATCCTTGTCCTTTCAGATCCTTTGTGCTTTTGCAATACTGGCTGATGAAATATCTGTTCTATGATGCAGTGGTTGAACAATTGTGTAGGGAAGAAAAATTACATCACATTTGTTTCCCTTATGGCAACAAGCCTTGTCTGGGTAAAATTTCAGATATTATTTGTGATTCTTTGTTTTGTTATTTTTCTTACACCAGGATTTACTTGTATTAGATATGTTCCCCAGATTCAAACAAAATACGTTTCTCATATTCGTCTACCTTCGTGCATTGCTGTCAGCTTATTGTTGAATTCGGAGTTGGTGTTGCTGTCCTTATTCGATGCTTTGTGGATAGAAAGGGTATGGATCATCAAATAATGGAGAAACTTGGCATTGGATTCTCGCGCCCCCCCTTTGCGACAGTTGTGGTATGTTTCCCAATTTCTTTGTTGATAGATATAAGATGTGTATATAAATATAATATTTTGATTATGTTGATTGGAATGGAACTTTAAATTTTATAAGAAAAAATTAATTGCCGCATAGTTTGGGAAAATTGGGTTATGTATTTTCCATTGTTTTGCTTGTGTTCTGTAAAGATATGTATGATTTGGAATTTCTTAGGGGTTGAACTGGAGTATGCTATGGCTTTCACCACGATAAAGTTTCTCGTTGTCTATGCTTTTCCTTTATATTCTATGATGTTAACTTGATAATGGATACAGGCCCTGTGCACATTTGTATCTTTGCTTGCCACTGTGCCTCTGGGGGAGCTATTTTTTTTCCATTTGATTCTGATTCGAAAGGTGTGTTCATAAATAGCCTTGCCTCCTCTCTTA
>Ga0307510_10003034_pt1 | contig 19366 bp, 12 predicted proteins | sample 12_EM_MG_FD_207224 | JGI IMG/M metagenome (GOLD analysis project Ga0307510, IMG submission 207224) | Populus trichocarpa ectomycorrhiza microbial communities from riparian zone in the Pacific Northwest, United States - 12_EM | ecosystem: Host-associated > Plants > Roots > Unclassified | place...
ATAAATATGTGGCTCGGGTCATAAGACCATAATAATCCTGTATGAAGTAAAAAAAAAAAAACTATGAAGTCCAATTCTCAAGCAACCCAATATTAAAAGATAAAATCAAAAAAATATTTTACAAAAATCACAAATCTACGACTTGGGTCATGAGATCGAGATAATCTCATAAAAAGTAAATTAAAATAAATTATAAAGCTTAATTTCTTATTAATGAAATATTAAAGGATAAATTTGAAAAAAATCAATTAAAAATAATTAAATAAAATAACTTGAATCAATATGGATTAACTCGTCAAACTTATGATCCAGATTATGAGACTAGGATAACCTCATAAAAAGTGAATTGAAAAAATAACCTGAGTGAACTTTGGTTACCCTGTTAAATTCACAACTGAGTTCATGAGATTGAGATGATCTCATAGAAATCAAATTGAAACAAAGTATAAAGTTCAATTCTCAATTAATTCATTGTTGAATGATGAATTTTTTTTAAAAAAATCAATTTAAAAAAATGACACAATAAAATAACCTGAGTCTACCCGGGTTAACCCGCAAAACCTGTGTCATGATACCAGAATAACCTTATAGAAAGAAAATTAAAAAAAATCATAGAACCTATTTCATAATCAACTCAATATTAAAGGGTAAAATTAAAAAAGATCAATTCAAAAAAAAAACTTAAATCAACTAAATTAGCCTGTTAAACACACAATACAGGTCATGAGATTGAGATGACCTTAAAAAAACAACTCGTAACGAATCATAAAGTTCAATTTTTAATAAACAAAATATTGAATGATGAATTTAAAAAATAAAAAAATATAAATTAAAAAAGATAAGAAAAAACATCATTACAATTAATAATGTTTTATAAGGTGATGTACAATAAAAATACCACATCTTTTAGTTTTTGTTAATTAATTTATGCTTCCAGTATAATAGGATAGGATATAAGTTAATTATACCTAATATCCCTCAAATGCTAGGATTTAATTAGTTGAATCCTTTTATTATGGAATCCCTTAACAATATATTTTGTTAATAATCATAACCATTTGTTAGGAGTAAATTTTTTTTTTAATTTTTGAAATATTGATTATCATTTCTTGCTTTTAGAAATAATTATAAAATACTAAACAATGTAAATAAATCCAAATAAAATCCTTTGCTAATAATTTAATTTATATTTTTTTCTTGAGTATTATTTCATTTCAGTAAATTTAGTTTTTAATATTCTATTTTCTTTTCACTTTTTAAATTTTTTTAAAATAAGATTTTATTTTATCAATCTAATTTTTTCTTTCAAATTTGAAAATCAGGTCAAACATGTCAACTTTTTTTACTAGGCTAATTCACTTTAGCCCAATTTTATTTTCAAATTTGAAAAGATTTTAAAAATAACAATCACCTCTAACATCATAACAAGCCTATAAAAAACAAAATTCTTGGTTTTATATTTGTAAGATGGATAAAAATAAAAAGAAAAGTCATCACTTAGTATTACAGTCATTAAGAAACTCTAATTGGTCAGCATAGATCTATGGCAGGGGATTGGCTATGTTAAAGTGAAGATAATGTCACCTTAAAACATTATACTCGAGGTAGACTACATTGTTTATGTTATCTTCTATTCCTAATAGTTTGTTGTAACTAATCTATCTACATAATGATAATGGATTTACTACAATGAGTTAAACCCTAGTTGTTGGTTAAACATAGTCATTCTATGGCTTGGTTCATTTATGTCATTCCTAGTTATTATATTTGGATAGCACTTGGTGAATTGATAGTTTCAAGGTTTGTCACTCATGATCATAACATGTGACTAATTGACAATCAAATCATGTTAGTGAATAATTCATAAGCCCATGTTGGGCTCATTGAGCCCAACTTAAATTATAGAAAAGGTCTATAAAGGTTTTTAATGAAGTTCACTAGCCTTATAACACTCAGGCTTTATTAGCAATACCTGTTAAATGAAGACTTAATACTGATGATTCGTATTTTGATGTAATTAGTGAATGTTAAACTAAAATTAATACTTTTTTGGTGAATATTATGTTGAAAATTCTTAATACTTTTCACTTTAATGTCAGTGAATATTAGACAAAAAAATCTTTACTTGTTCGAGAATTAAAGGGATATGCAAAAATCCTTTAATATTTAAAGCAATGACCTATATTGAGTCTATATATCCTAAACATAAAAAATAAATATCAAGACATTTTTTTGGGTATGTTAGCCTAATGAACCTTTTAATTTGGGTCAAGTTCCAATAAAGTTTATAGACTTGTTATGAAATCCAAAAATGCATGATAAACATTTTTTTTGTAAAATGTTAAAACAAACATATTTTTTTTTAATGATAAAATACTAAAGCTTGTAAAAATGCTTTCTTTTTCTTGTTTTTTTTTTAATGAGAAACTTAGCTATGCAAGATTTAAAAGAGAATGTTTAAAATTTTATTTTTTTCCCAATGACTATGATTAGGCAATAAGCAAGCAATAATCATACTAGTTACATATACTATTATTCATGTATGAATCATAATAATATCAAATGACATAGCTTTCACTACCCTTCCGAAAACATAACCATATTCTCATATCATACATCATTTTCATCATATAATTTTGTTCAAAAGACAAAAGGAACCTCAATCAACTTATTAATATTATACCCATGTATGTTAGCATGAATGAAAGTAAAAGTGTGTGGGTTACCATACATGCTTTTACAAAAATGGACAAATCTTTTGTTTTTACAGAAAAATAAAGTATATACCTTAACTAACTTTATAATGGAAAGGACTATAACATGCATTATTAAAAATAAAAAAAAAATTATTTCAAAAGGGAACTTATGCTAGTGTTAAAACTAAAAGGGCTTCAAAACCTACCTTTATTTGTCCATGGGTTCCCACCACACCTAAACACTTAAGACCTGACTTTCATAGGTGCTACAACTTTGTTGCCACCAAGAAAACCTGAAATCAACTCTTTATTTCCTTCATAAAACAAAAAGCTTGCACACCCTACATTAGAAAAAAAAAACTGATTTATCTTTCATTATTAAAGGTTTAGTGTGTCTCAAGGTGTTTTTTTAAAGACTTCCTCATCTTTAACTCATGATTAATAACATGTGCTCATAAACCTACGAAGCTAACCTATAGACCCTCAATTTAAAAGAAACACAAGCTTAAACACTACTTAAAATAATAATAATAAAAACAAATTCGTTCCTTCTCTCCTTTTAAATAAACCAAATCATCATCCCTAAGACAAGACTCTAGATAATTTGGTAAAAAGGTCTGCCTGACATGGTCATTCACTAACACACCATCATCATGAAAATAAAAAGGAAATATAATATACATGCCGAAACAAGAGCAACAAATAGGTAAAATCTCATGATAAGAGAATAAAAAGGAAAATATCTAAATCTACACATTCAAGTTACAGTTACCATGTGATAGGAAGGGTTATTAGAGTGATATCTATAGTGGTGATATAGGTTTGATTTTGTGCTCATAAATGATGCTAGTTATCTTTTTTTTTTTTTTATGAAAAACAAGGACCTAGGGGAACTCACAACCTTGACACAATCCAATTTATGATGTTTAGAGTTAGCTTTTAAGAGTTACAATGCAACCTCCTATTTCCTTAGATAATCCCTAGACTTCTCTTCCTACCTACGACTCATTTTCTAGTCTTTCCCCGTCACCTTCATTCTTTATCTTTTCCCATTCCCTTCCCTCATTGTATTGTTCTCTCTTAATCTTTTTCTTATTGTACTGTTAAATCCTTTTCTTTTCTTTTCATTATTCTCCTTTTTTCCTTGCTTATTATCTCTTGTTGTCCCCTCGCCACGATTTATTTTAGGGTTGTATATGTAGAAGATTCAAGAGTAGTATTTACCTTCCCATTTTGAACCAATCTCAGCCCTTGAAACAAATTAAATTGGTTTTCACCTTTTAACAAATTCAATTAAAACTTTTACTGGATCAAGCTTATTAAAAGGATGGTTTGGGCAGGGAATTTGGCATAGTATTATAAAGGATCAGAGCTATTAAGGTTGGGATTGCAAAAGAGACGTGAGTGTGTAAGATATGTGTTTTTTTATCCCGCTAAGTAGAACGATCTAAAGAGATCAAAATGAATAAAAAGGTTGATCTCAACCATTTTTTTTTAAACTAGAATTAGTGGTGGAGCACATCGAACAACACATCATCCCTTTTTTAAGTGTTAGATTGGATGACATGTCATTCATCTTTTAAAATTAGAGTTCCTGGTCTGGATGGATGATAGGTCGTCAGATGGAGGAATCTGGGCTCTCGATTGTAATCGGATGACATATCACTCGAGGGATTGGATGATGTGTACTAAAAGAGTTTAATTAAGGTTCTTTTTATTTGACTCAAACGATACCATTTCATAAAAACAAAGCAGTCATTAAATTACATCGTTCTTTTAAATTTGGTTATTGATTTCAAAACTTTGTAATTAGGTCCTTAATTAGCCCTAATCTCAGGAATCTTTTCAATCTTACCCCTGACCATCTTTGACTAGCCCTTAGAACTTCAACGTGTGTTACAAAATGGTTTTTGGTCTCAAAAGTTTTTAATTTACCCCTTAATCGACCTTTTAACTTTAAATTCTTTCAATCTTACCCTTAATTAAGTCGATTTCATCACTCAATTTGCAACGTCTATTACATTTTAGTCCCTGAACAATTAATAAAACAAATCAAAACATATTATGAATCTCAATCTCTAACCGAATCAATGTTGAATAATGAAATTAGAAACAAATCAATTGAAAAGGGGACAAAAAAAATATATCGAGTTAACTCGGCTAATCCGTTAAGCACTATTCACGGGTATTGAGGCCATAATAACATAATATAAAAAAAAAACAAATAATTAAGTCTAATTCTCAATCAACCCAATATTAAATGATGAAATTGAAAAACAAATTAATTAAAAAAAAGAAAAAAAACCCGAGTCAACCGAATTAATCCGCCAAACTTGCATTATGTGTCATGAGAGAGGGATAATCCAATATAAAAAATATAATATAAATGATGAAATGAATAAAAAATATTGATTGAAAAGAATAAAAAAAAAAAGAAAAACAAACGACTCAATTTAACCGAGGTTAAAATGTCAAAACCCAAATACCCTTTTAATTTAATATAACGTTGGACACAATTAACCATGTTTTATCATTTTTACAGTAAATTATAAGTAATGATTATTTTTTTAATTTTTTTTATTAAAAATATATTAAAATAATATATATACATATATATATATATATGTATATATATATTTTTTAAAATATTTTTAATATTATAGTATCAAAATAATTCAAAGATATACATATAAAAAATTAATTTAAAATAAAAAATTTAAATTAAAAAAAAACATGGCACACGGTAATACCAAAAAGTTTAAACGTGGAATGGATTTTTTTGTGGTAGTATAGTAATTCGTGATAGCCTGGGAAAATTATTGTCATTTACCATATATTGTTATAAACTTGTCAAGCGGTCTCTTACTCTCTTTTACTGTGTTGCAGTTACTCTGCAGAATTAAACGACAGTGAATATTAAGGAACGAGTAGCGAGGTGAGCAAGAGCAAGAGCAAGTATTGCTCTCTGGAGGTAGTGGTAGTAGAGCGATTCGAACGGAGATGGCCGGCGATCTATCAACCGATTCTCTTAGATTTATTATCGTCATCTCCGCCTTTTTGACACTGGTAATTTCTTATCTCTTCTTGCATAATTCTCAATTCTTCTATTTCTTTTTCAATACAATACTAGAATTGGGGTTTTGGAAATTCCTGTGAATAACAATATTAATTACTAGCGATTAAAAAACTATGCATAATTCTGCTCTGTTATTAAGAATCTTGTGAATTTTGCTTTTGAATTTTTTGTTATTTTATTTATTATTGACTAAATTATTGATCGATAAACATGTTATTATCAGCTGCTAGCTACGGGTTCATATGGGTCTCCTTCTGGAAGTCGCAAAACGGGCAAGTCTTCATTATCATCGGTGTTTTCTTTATTTAATCTCAAAGAGAAGAGTAGGTTTTGGAGTGAATCTGTTATTCACAGTGGCGGTATGTCTCTCTCTTGTTTTTACGTTTTCCTTTCGAAGTACACGTATACCCAATTAACTGAGGAGTGACTAGCTAGTTATTTATCATTTGATTGTTGAAACCAGATTTCGATGATTTGGAATCTTCTAGCCCTGCCAAAATGGGACCTATCAATTTCACCGAAGCCGGTAATTCCTCGTTCCTCCCTCGCATCTTATTAATTTTTTGTTTATCTATACGTGGTCGTAACTGTAATTTCTGCTTAGGTTTTCCAACTAGTGAAGGTCCCTGAATGTTTTTTCGTGATTATAATATTTCAGGTAACATTGCAAGTTATCTTAAGCTCCAAGAAGTGGATTCCATGTACCTTCCAGTTCCTGTAAATTTCATTTTCATAGGCTTCGAAGGAAAAGGGAACCAAGGTCTATATGATCTCATTGTCTATCATTTTTTTTCTTAAGTAGTAAATGTATTTATTTTTTGTTCACTGCCTTAATCCTTTTCTTCTTCTTTCATCTGTGTGCCCATGTATAGCATTCAAGCTTCATTCAGAAGAAATTGAGCGTTGGTTCACAAAAATTGATCACATCTTTGAACATACACGCGTACCAAAAATTGGAGAAGTTCTCACCCCATTTTACAAAATTTATGTAGACAAAGAGCAACATCACCATCTTCCCTTAGTCAGTCACATAAATTACAAGTAATGGTTCCATGTAGTGTGCATACTTCACATAAATTTTGCTCTGAGTAGTTTTGAATTTCTGCTCATGTCATTATAATTAACTTGCTTGTGCAGTTTTTCTGTTCATGCCATTCAAATGGGTGAAAAGGTTACTTATATCTTTGAGCATGCCATCAATCTTTTGGCTCGCAAGGATGATGTGTCTGATAACAGGTGAAATATGTTAAATTGTAATCTGCCCCCCTCCTCCCCTTTCTGTATGTTGAAATCCCAATTTACTTCCTTATCTTAGTTCTTGTTACTACTAATAACTAGGATTAGCCAATTTCACCTTGCACATGGTTCATGGCCACTGTCAGTTGTAATAAACTTGTGGTCAACAAGTTAATTTCTAGTAATGAGTGACAATATTTGTAGCGAAATGGACAGCGAGAAAATGTTAATTCTTTTTAATGTTTTGTTTTGGTGGTCAGAAGAAATGTTATCATGTGAAATTTGGAGGAAATATTTTAATGCTTGAATGGGAGTTGATTGCTCGAGGAGAGTGGTCTTGATATATCTGCACATGCTGGTTAGGATACCTGTCAAGTTCAAGTTATTTGGACATGTAAATTGATGTTTTATAGTATTATAGTTGCACATATTCTGCTTTGATCTTGTCTTTTAGACCCTGTTGCACACCTAGTATTCCAATGAGTGAATGAGGCTGGGAGGAATGTCTCGTCAGCCCCAAATTATTTTTTCTGTCACGAACCTTAATTCTCTGTGCTAAAGTAACATATATCTGGAAAGGAGAGAAAGATTGTTTTCTTTCTCAAGAGATTCTTTCCTGCAGATCATGTTCTTTCTCTGGAGATTCTTTTCTGTGGATGTTCACTGAACACTTGTCCGTCACCATTCATTACTGCCTGATTTGTTTCCTTCTCTTGCTCTCACTCTCTTCCTTTGTTAACTGTGGCTCATCCACCTTGACAGTGATAACAAGGATGTCCTGTGGCAAGTAGATATGGACGTGATGGATGCTCTTTTCAGTAGTCTTGTTGATTATCTTCAACTTGACAATGCATATAACGTTTTCATTTTGAATCCCAAGCATGACCTAAAGAGGGCTAAATATGGCTACAGGTGTGTATTTTTTAAGGATATCCCTGCTTCCTTTTATCATTTCGTGCACAATTTTAGAACATAAGAACACTCAACATGATACATCCCTGAACATGAACTGCATCGAATGGCTGGCTTGAATCTTATCTATTGCCTTTTTTTTTAACCTCTGAATTATCTAACTGTTCATTTTTGCACTGAGACTGATTCTGTGATCTGTGTTGCATTTTATAATCTAGTGTATCTTAGATTTGTCATATTATGTTTTGAAATTTATTTTTATATGGCAGGAGAGGTTTGTCGGATTCAGAAATAACATTTCTAAAAGAGGTATTCTTTTAGCTTCTTCTCTCCTTTATATACCTGTTGCATTCTTCAAGCATGATAATTATTTGCACATTCTGTTATGATTTTCAATAATTTTGGCTACAATGAGAATCCTAGGCAATCCCTCATTCAATTAGTTCTTGGGAAAAATATTTGATATCCTTGTTCCCTTTTGGTGCTAATATGATATTTATAGACCAGATCCAGAATTTATTTTTTTGTTTATTTGTATTGTTTAGAATAAGAGCTTGCAAACAAAAATTCTTCAGTCTGGAGGCGTTTCAGAAAGTGTTCTCGGTATGAAACTATCATCTTCTCCATTTCATTTCCATTTATAAATGCTGTGGAGGCTTTTTATTTATATTATAATGTTCCTTTCAAAAGTTAATGTTCTGGAAACATTTTGCAGCACTTGATAAGATTAAGAGACCTCTGTATGAAAAGCATCCTATGACCGCATTTACCTGGACGATAACTGAAGAAACTGATACAGTTAGTACTTTCTATAGCTTAAATCCTACAACTGTTCTATTTTATCCTTCAAACAGAAAGATACTTAAACTGGTGTATCATATTGCAATGTCTTTGTAAGATGTAATAATTATTTCTATATTTAAGGTGGAATGGTATAATATCTGCCTGGATGCATTGAACAATGCTGAGAAGTTATATCAAGGGAAGGACACTTCTGACATCATTCAGAATAAAGTCTTACAAGTATGTTCTATCTCTCTTTCTCGCTATCCTTTAAATTGTTGCCAAATGAAGATTATAGATATGCAACTTTTATTGATTCTTTTATTGAGACTTTTGGTTTCTGTCTATTCCAAGTTATTGAAAGGGAAGAATGAGGATATGAAGCTTCTTCTTGAAAAAGAGTTAAAATCTGGGGGCTTCAGTGATTTTCCTGCAGAGTGTCTTACAGATACATGGATCGGAAGGGACAGGTATCATTTTCTTCCTCATCCTCCCATCTCTCTTGTACACACACACACGTGCTATGTGGATACTCAACTAGTGACATATTTTGCATCAGGTGGGCCTTTATTGATTTAACTGCTGGCCCCTTCTCGTGGGGTCCTGCTGTTGGTGGAGAAGGTGTGCGCACAGAGCGTAGTTTGCCAAATGTGCAGAAAACTATTGGTGCAGTTGCTGGTACTGTTGATTACTATTCCACTTGAACTTTTTTATTTTATTTTAAATTTTATTTCTTGTTTGTTGCATTTACACTATTATTTGTATTTAACCAACTTTTAAGCCATGTAATATAAGCTTTCTGGATTGAATGTATATGATGGTTGCTGTGGTAGATACATTGTGGTTTAGGATGCTTTGCTTCTTTCATTTCTTTTTGAGGTGCTTTTATTCCACCTCTGCAGAACTGGACAGACCCTTTTTGGAACTTGATTGCTTTGATATGTGCTCCCTTGCTTGTCTTCTTCATTGAAGTGGTCAAAGTAGTTCATTTATGATTTTATGGATCCAATGACCAGTTATTTTGACAAATTAGAAACAATGCAACACTATTCTAATTCATAAATACCAACTATCAACTCTTTGTATTTCACTTTCGTGGAAACTTTGCTTTATTGTTGAATCAAGCATCAATTAGCATCTATACCAGTTTTTCCAGCTTTTCAACGAATAACATGCTCCTTTTTTGGCATCCAGAGATTTCAGAAGATGAAGCTGAAGAGCGCTTGCAAGAAGCAATTCAGGAAAAGTTTTCAGTACTTGGTGATGTATGTACAAGCAATCAAACAAGTAGCGATTCACCATGTCAATTCCTTTCATATATTTTTTGCTAAACAAAAATTGCTGCATGGTTACACCATGGTGATAGGATTCATATTAATATTAACCTATTTTGACTTCTAAGACTAATGATGGATTCTTTTTGTTGGGGTCATGACATAGGCTGTCTTCTGGATAGATATTGAAATCTAGGCTTTTGTCTTGGCACCTCCCAGCTCTTAAAGATGGTGGGATATGTTTATCTTAAGAGAACCTTTGCTTTCTGAGAACTAAGAGTTGGCCAACTATCCCAATGGAGAAGACTTGCAGCCTTAGAGAGATAGGTGGTGCCACAAATCTAGGGTCCTGAAAGACACTTTCAATTTTGGTTTGATTTTAAAATGTTGGTTACCTATTCTAAGGTATCCAAGATAAGTAATGATTATTTGATAAAAGGGTTACAAATGCAAGTCTGCGGTTACCAGCAAGTTGAGTGTTGGATATCCATTTACCTCTATATAGAAAATCTTCATCTTCTTGTGCAGGTCAATAGCTAGTTATAGTATAATTTAAACAATAGCTAGTGTCTACTTCATGGGTTCCCTGTGTTCTGCCTGCTTGTTTAGTCTACTGTGCACTGGATTAAGTGGGTCAGAGATGCAAGTTTGTCGATTGCCAATAGTGTCAAAATTGCTCATGACTTTGACAGGGATTGATCCATTAGCGTCATTACAGGAACACACGTTTTCCTTTAAGAACTTACTTTTTTCTTCTTCAAATGATCAGCCTGTTCCCTGTGAAACTGAAGCATGAGCACAAGAACTAATCTTAATATTACAGTTGGCTAGATGATGATATTTGACTGGGTTCTGAGATGAAACTATATGACTTGGTTAAGCTAAATGAAGTGCTTTAAGGTTCTCTAGATTTCCTGTTTTAATTGATTCTGCAAATCTTACAGAAGGATCATCAAGCCATCGATATTCTTTTGGCTGAGATTGATATTTATGAGCTTTTTGCTTTCAAGCACTGCAAAGGAAGGAGAGTTAAGCTAGCTCTTTGTGAAGGTAGTATTCTTTAATCTTGTTTGTTTGGGCCGCATGGGCTCTATGTTTCGCATATAACTTGATGGGTGTTTATTTTATTTTAATTTTTTTAAAAAAATAAATCATAATGATGTCTTACTTTTGCAGTATCTTGTGTGAATTTTGTTTTTTTTTGTGTGAATTTAGCATAAACTGTAATATATATGGTTACAGAGCTTGATGAGAGAATGCGGGATTTGAAAAATGAGCTCCAGTCTCTTGACCATGAAAAGCACGATGAAAGTCATAAGAAGAAGGCCGTAGAGGCATTAAAACGAATGGAGAGTTGGAATCTTTTCAGTGATACCCATGAGGTATACCATTCGGTCGTTTGACAAGGATTGTTATGCTGTCTTTTTCCTTTTGATTTGTTAAAAATCCATATAATGAGAGGAAAAAACTTGTGTATTTGGTTGGAAGAATCATTCTTAGGATTTTAAGAGTAATAGATGGTTGTATGGGTTCATTAGATAGAAGGTTCATGTGAATGATCTTTTAGCACATCCCTTTTTATTATTTGTACATAGTGGCTCAATGTTTTATCATGCCTTTGAGTTGGGACTTATCTTTCCAGCAGGAGTTTCGAAACTACACAGTTGCAAGGGATACCTTTCTTGCACATTTAGGTGCAACCCTTTGGGGGTCTATGAGACACGTAATCTCACCTTCACTATCTGATGGAGCATTCCACTATTACGAGAAGATATCCTTTCAGTTTTTTTTCGTCACACATGAAGTATGTTCTGTCTACTATACTCTTAAAGGAGCTTTTATGAAAATTGTAATTTGCTCTTACCCCTACTTTGTTCATGCAGAAAGTTAGGAATGTTAAACATCTACCTGTTGATCTTGAGGCTCTAAAGAATGGGCTATCCTCCTTACTTGTATCATCACAAAAGGCTATGTTCAGTGAGAACCTGTATGTTTTCTGCATTGTTTTATTTTTGAAATTTTGTCCCAATAAGTCCTTTGTTCATTAGTCACTGGATAGATTAAGATCTCTCTGTCTTCTGTTACTAGTATCTTTTGTATGATTCATTTAATTCATGCACAACTTTGTATATCAACAGTTGGTCCCTGCTTATATAGACATGGTTTGTTGTCAGAGTTTGTTTTCCTAAGAAGGCATCTTTAAAACTTATTCCCACTGCAGGGTACTTTTAATCTTATTTACTATAATAGGGTATTTTATGCCAAGTAGACTTTGTCCTGCATGTATATTGACACCTCAGTCTTTATTTTTTTAATTTTTTTAAGAGATTATTACCTAGAAAATCTAGGTGAAGGTGCTGCCACCTCTTCTATATGTCTCATAACCTTCTTTTCTTACCTGTATTTTACCCTAAATCGTTTGATCCTCTGTCTTCTAATTAAATGCATTTTTCCCATGTAAGTTTTACGGGAACAAAGATCACGGTGAACTTGGTCCTTCTTAGTTTACCAAGCATGATTATTTGATAGTATTCTTCTCCATGTTCATCTCCCCCCTATCTTTGGTGATTTGCTGGATGAATTTCACAAGAGTTTTAAATGGATTTGAATGTTTTCTCTTACAATAGGCCATAGACATCCTTAGGTCTTAGCTTTAGTGATCCTCAACACTCTGTAAGTATTTTAGTTTTTTGTTAATGGATTGCTCAATCTTCCTTCAAGTTACTCCTTCTAGTCTCTCCAATTACTGATGAATCACACATGTTTTAATGATTTTCAAAGGTCTCAGAAACAAAAATCCTAGTATTTAGATAAGAAAAACTTGGGGTTTACTTTTAATTGTTTTTATTAATAATAATTAGACACTTGGAATTAGAAATATAGCAAATTTAATTGACATGATGACATGCATCAAGTGCAAACAAAATGATATGAGAGGGAGAGAGATCATGACTGCTTCTCTATTTTTCTGTGGCTAATAATTTATAAAAATAGAAAGTGACAAAAGTATGCAATGAAGTCTCTATGACATAAAATACCTTTTAGAGCTTACATGGCATGAAGTACCTTATTCTATTAAGTTAAATAAGAGCCTCATTTTGATATAAAAAAAAAAATACTCTTAGTTGTCAGGCCTGTCTTCCTTTCAACTTACTTATTTTCCAAATTGCATATAGAGTAGTGCTGTCAGAGGATCCTGCATTAGCAATGGCCTTTTCAGTGGCTCGGCGAGCAGCAGCTGTCCCATTATTGCTTGTTAATGGAACATATAGGAAAACCACTCGGTCCTATCTTGATTCCTCCATTCTCCAGCATCAGTTGCAGAGGCATCTCCATGACCATGGTTCTCTCAAAGGTCATCTATGAGCTTACATTTCTAGCTCTTCTTTTCTTCTGGCTTGTTATGACAGTTTTTTTTTCTATAATGTTGAAAACAATGTACTTGTTCTGGGACTTGCATGTTAATGATACTTGTAATGTTGGACATATTATTTCTTTCCCCAGTGCAAGTGATCCTGTAGTATTTGTGTCAGCTATGTTTAAAAGCCTATCCTTTTTTTGAGTAGTCACCATAACCTTGTCCTTTTGGTTAACCTGTATTCTCTTTCTATTTGTGTGAGATCATATACATGAGTAGATACCAGTGCATTTGTTAATTTGAAAGTACTATAATTCAGCAGATGGGTAGATAATTGATAGGTGAAGAAGTATGGGTTTTCACATTTAAGAGGCCGAGGCTATTGTTGATATATTAACATATGCATAGAGTGTTGGGCTTCTTTCTGGGTCCTCCTATGTTTCACCTGTACTAGTGTTGATGAAGATGAATTTGTGTGCAACAATCTCTGTTTGTCAGAGAGCTGCTCATGTGCCTGTCTTGGAAGACAGATTAGTAAGATGATTCTTTTGTAAGTAAATCAGGTTAGTTAGATGCACATAGTAGCCTCAGTCAATTTTCTGTAGCCTTTCAATCCAGTGACCTGTGGTCCATGCTCGCTAAAGTTGTATATTTCATTATTATTTTTCCAATTTTTACCTTTTGCCTCTGGTATATGTGATAACTATCATAACGTACATCCTCTAAATACATTTTGTTTTTATTTCTCATCACTGACATATGCCAGGCTAATGTTTTCATTTTCTTTAAATAATGTAGGAGCACATGCCCATAGTAGGTCCACACTTGAAGTTCCTATCTTTTGGTTCATTTATGGCGAGCCACTATTAGTTGACAAGCATTATCAGGCAAAGGCTCTTTCTGACATGGTTATTGTGGTCCAGTCAGAACCATCATCTTGGGAAAGCCATCTGCAGTGTAATGGGCAATCAGTTTTGTGGGATTTGAGGTTGGAAATATGACCATTCATTTTGATTTTATTAATGGCTTATTGTCAACTGTTGATATTTAGTTCAGTAGTTAGATAATTGCCAGAAGAAGCAGATGGGATTGCCTGAAGGGTTTGCTGCTTCTGATGCATAGTTTCTGATCTCTCCCTCCCTCCCTCCCTCCCTCTCTCTCTCTTTTTAAATTGCACCAGTTCTTGACCTTTTGTCCCTGTTATATGCTCTTCCCCCCTTTCACTCTCTTTACAATTTCCTAGCATCTTCTACTTTTGCATGATTTTTCATTTTCATTTAATTTTAGATTTTCTTTCTCCAAGGGAAACTTCTGTAAAATTGCAGCGGCTGCCCATTCATGCTATATTCTAGTTTGAGTAAATTTTAGTACTTCAAAAAAAAAAAAAAGAACAATGGAAGGAAAAAATGAAAATGGAAACCAATTTCTTGGAAAATTTACCTTAATTATGAAAGTGCAAAAGCATGAAATCTTTATCCTAATCCACTCTGGATCCTGAGGTATGCTATTTTTTTTCCACTGAAATCTAGAGTCTAACTCACATCTATTGTTATATTCTCCCCTTCCCCCATCATCCAGGAGCCCTGTAAAAGCTGCGTTGGCTTCTGTCTCCGAACATCTGGCTGGTTTACTTCCACTTCATCTTGTCTACAGCCATGCCCATGAAACTGCAATTGAGGTACTAGTTACAATGTAGAGGTTATCACTCTGTGCAGTTCTGCCTGATAACATGATAGAACTCCAGTAAACATATGAGGAGATGTGTAGTGATGCACTTTTCAGTTACTGGTGATAGAATTATGTGAGAGGTTTATTGTGGCTTTTCAATCCTTTACCCCCTCAAAGGTTATAGATCACATGATAGTTTGTTCACTCCTATGAGGTTTGAGTCTAAGAGAATTAAACTTGAAAAACTGGGAAGTTAGCATTGGAATTATGTTGATTTTCTTGAACAATAATACGGCAACATAATACATGCCAAAGAAGAGTTAAAATTAGTTTGCTGCCCTTCATTGATATACTCCTTTCAAAATTTTCTCAGGCTGATATATGCATTATATATAAATATGCTTGTACACGCACACATTCAGTACTAATTTCTGTTTGGCCTCTGAAACACCAATTTAATTGGCCTTGAACTTTCTTAATGATGGTATCTTGTCTCATTTTATCTTAATTGTCATTGGGAGAAACTGACCATAGACAGAAAATGGGCTTTTGAGAGGGAGAATTTGGAGACAGTCTGATCCTTGGTGTTTTTGCATGACGTGATTGCTTTGAAAATTGAAACCTGCATACTTAAGATGCAAGCTCAAGAATATCTCATTGCACCAAAATGGTCATGTATTCTAATTGTCAAAGAATTGAAGTTCTATCAGGAGATCCAACTAGCAAGTCACGTGTCTCGTGAATGGTTGAATACCATCTTCACTTGGTTGTTTTTCTGGAACTGAACATTTTGCACACATACACCACATGTAGGCACACATACTTGTGTGCTTCAGATTCCTTGTCCTTTTCTTATTGCTGATTCTGTAGATGAGCTTGCATCTCCTGCCACACTAATTGAATGGCTAATGTTGCGTGCAATGTGACAGGATTGGGTATGGTCGGTGGGATGCAATCCTTTTTCAATCACTTCCAGAGGCTGGCATATGTCACAATTTCAGTCTGATACAATTGCTCGGAGCTACATCATCACAGCGCTTGAAGAGTCAATACAACTGGTCAATGCAGCCATTCGTCGTCTACTCATGGAACATACATGTATCCTTGCCTTGTTGTGTAGTTCCAATTGAATATCTGTGATTCCTACCATTCTATAAATCTTGCAAGGTTTTTACCTTTTATTTTCTTAACTTTGATTGGAGTCCCAACTTATTTGCCTACACATGTTCATCTGGTATCCATTGCTATCCAATCTGCACTTTCATATTGTTCCTGCTATAACCTTAAGCTATTGAAGTTCCACCTGGACAGTACGGAATTGGAATGCTCAGGGTATGCAATCAATTAGAAAATTGACATTCATAACCCAGTGCTTCTGGTTTCCTTTTGTTTAAATAGAGCAAGGTTCCACCTTTACTCTGTGAATTGCAATAGAACCTATCAAGGCTGTCAAGTTCTGACAGTTCAAATATTCTTACAGTTGACGTTTACAAAAAAAAAAAAAAATCTTGAAAGATGCATCTGTATTTGTAGGCCTGTGATTGTTATTTGTCTTTGGATAAGGACTTGACAAAAACCAGCTGAAAAGACCTTCAAAATGTTTCAGTCTGAGGAGCGAGAACTTGTGAACAAGTATAATTATGTTGTTAGCCTTTGGAGAAGGGTAAGCATGCTTGTTCTTTAACCTCTTCACTGAACTGTATTGCTATTCAAGTCTGTAATATTTTGAAGAACCTGCTTGACTTATGTAATATATTTTTCTGTCTTTCAGATTTCAACTATTCATGGAGAGCTGCGTTACATGGATGCAATGAGACTTCTTTATACTTTAGAGGATGCATCTGAAAGGTTAGGCACTCATGACCTTTTTCTATTTCCTTTCCCTACTGAATCTAACCACGAACAAGTGTGGTAGGTACACTAATGAAACATAAATTTAACTGAAAGCTTCTGTTGGCTGCTGATCCATTTTGATGACTGGGCATAATTCTGGCAGTTTCACCTGCTTGCATTTTAATTATTTGAATTTGTTTTTTATGTATCGTATAGACATGTCCTTTTACATCCGTTTCAGATTTGTTGGTGAATGAAAGCCTTGAGTATGTCAAACATTATGTTACTTATGCCTGTTATGTTTGTTTTGATGTGCTTGGCTGGAACTGAGCAAATGGCTGATATTTCTGGCTAGTTTATGACTTAGAAACCACATTTTTCTTGCAGGTTTGCTAATCAAGTGAATGCGACTATGGCCGTTCTTCACCCAATTCACTGCATGAGAGAGAGAAAAGTACATGTGGTGATTGATATGACAACAGTCCCTGCTTTCTTGGTTGTTCTTGGTGTTCTGTATATGGTTCTGAAGCCTAGACGACCAAAACCCAAGATTAATTAATATCCTTCTAGGTGGAAGTCATGGTTGGGAAGCTGTGCGGGATTATGCATGAAGACTTGTAAAGTTACTTCGAGGGGAATGATTATGCAAAATTTTCGTTCCTGTTTAGCATATTAATCATACACAGTTTTGTTCTCCATTTAAGGCTGCGAAATTTTAACCAAATGTCTGTGAATCAAAGAGGAAATCGGAATGAGATGCAGTGATGTAATCAACGAGCTAGAATATTGCATTGCGGTTTGCTTGAGTTCTGTACAATCGTGTGCTTTCTGACCCAGTAGTTAACATGTTGTTTAGAATTTGGAACGGTAGGCAAAAGGTGTGTAACATACGTTTGAATTGTACATTAATTTGAGATGGTAGAGAATTAAAACTTTTTGCAGCTTATGATGCTCATCTATGGTCGAGGGCAGTGCGCCGCCCGTGTGTGTTCCTTGCTGGGAATGAGAAAGTAATGGTTGTGGAGAGAGTAGAAAAATTTTAAGCTCTAAGAACAGAGCACTTGCGTGAAATGCAAATTGTTTTAAAAAAAGATTGGATTTTTTAAACTAACAAAATTATTTACTCTTATGTTTAGTAGTTAGTACCCATAGACCAACCTAGCAATTAGCATAACTAGAGACCTACCCGTCGGGGATTTCTCTCTTTAATTTTTTTTATGCAAAGGCACAAAGCCCTAATTAACAAAAAAAGATTGGATTTATTTATTTATTTTATTGTATAACAGCTTAAAATAACTATAACTAATTTAGAATGTGTGGTGTGATTTGTGTTAATTTGTTGGCAATCTAATAACAATGATTAGTGAGTGAGAGAGAGAGAGATTAAGTCTTTTTCTGAAAAACCTGACCGATAATAAATAAGCTCAGCCATAGCTTTTCTTCAACTGCTCCATCACTGATCATCTTTCTTTCTTATTTCATACACTGAAAGATTCAGTCTTTTCATATTTAGAAGACTGCGGTTTTTCTTCTGTCAACAATGGCGAAAACATTGACAGTATTGTTTTATTATTTTATCCAGGAATCCTGCTCGTTTTTGTCTATGATCAGTACAACAACACAACAGCAAGGGATCACATGACATATCATCTTCTTCATTTCCATTCTCAAGCCATTGTCGATAAAGGATGCTGTTAGAACTGGTGTTTTACCGCATAGGATGGAAGCATGTCCAGGCTACACTTTGGTCCCTAGGCAACGTTCCTGCAGGGAAATTTCATGAAGGCAGTCCATGCTCCTCGAAGCTAGCTGCTATATCCTGTCACGCTTCTAAATTATAACATGATCGATACATGATCTAAAGTGTATAAAGACTACTTTAAGGATGTTAAGTCTTAAACCTGTCACACTAAAACACCTTCCAAACAAAAAAGATTTAAATAAATTCTAAAGGTATAGTTCAATTGATTAGGTCATGCGTTTATTTTTTAGAGATCACCAGTTCGAATGTGACAAACCTTAGAGCACTGAAGGCTTACATAATTGTTAATTTTAGGGTCTCGAGGGATTAGTCAAAATGCACGTAAGCTGACCCAAACACCCGCAACTAAAAAAAAAATTCAAATAGTTGAAACAATATAATCACATCAATTATATAAACACACTCATATTCTTACAAAATATCTATAATTATGTACAAACATTTTAAAACATACACTCAATCCATAGTAATTACAAAGCTTACATCATATATTTTCAAAGCAATACAATTAAATATATACACAATGATTTATTTTGAGTTAAATTATATTTAAACCCGTTAAATCAATTGAATTATATCATATTAATTTCCACATGTATTTTTAAAAATTCTCTTCTAAAAAAGACATTAGCGACACCTTGAACTATTTTTACATTAAAAAAAAATAATCCAACTTAGAATGTAGCGTAGATGAATAATCTAGCAGATACCGGAAAGCTTTTCAATCCAAGCTGGGGTCGAAAAGGGCCGGCCGGCCGAGAAAGCAGT
>Ga0307510_10003036_pt1 | contig 19364 bp, 13 predicted proteins | sample 12_EM_MG_FD_207224 | JGI IMG/M metagenome (GOLD analysis project Ga0307510, IMG submission 207224) | Populus trichocarpa ectomycorrhiza microbial communities from riparian zone in the Pacific Northwest, United States - 12_EM | ecosystem: Host-associated > Plants > Roots > Unclassified | place...
GCCCTTCACGGCCTTGAACTCCTTGCGGCCGAACACGCCGCTCTGCAGCCAGAAGCTCTTGGTCAGCGCGCTCGCCTCGATGATCACGCGCGCGTTCGGGTCCTTGGCCTGGAAGCGGGTGCCAGCGGCGCGGCCGGCCATGTGGTCGTCGATCACCATCAGGCGCGTGTCGCGCTGCTCCAGCGTCGGCCGGCAGGCGAGCAAGGCCTTGGTGTAGGCGTCCTGCGGGTTCGCGAAGATGCCGGCGACGGCGCCCTGCTCGCGCACCGTGCCGCCGCGCATCACGACCACGTGGTCGGCGATCTCGCCGACCACGCCCAGGTCGTGGCTGATGAACAGCATGCTCATGCGGTGCCTGACCTTCAGCGTGGCGAGCAGCTCCATGATCTGGCGCTGGATCGTCACGTCGAGCGCGGTCGTCGGCTCGTCGGCGATCAGCAGCTTGGGTTCGCAGGCCAGCGCCATCGCGATCATCACGCGCTGCTGTTGGCCACCCGACAGCTGGTGGGGGTAGGCCGACAGGCGACGTTTCGGCTCGGGCATGCCGACCTCGGCGAGCAGCGCCTCGGCGCGCGTCATCGCGGCGCGTGCACCCAGGCCCAGGTGCTTCATCAGCGGCTCGCAGATCTGGTCGCCGACCGTGAACACCGGGTTCAGCGAGGTCATCGGGTCCTGGAAGACGCAGGCGATCTCCTTGCCGCGCAGCTTCTGCAGTTCGGCCATCGGCGTCGCGATCATGTCGCGGCCCAGGAAGCTGATCGTGCCGCTGCGTTCCGCGTTGTCGGGCAGCAGGTTCAGGATGGACATCGCGGTCACGCTCTTGCCCGAACCCGACTCGCCGACGAGGGCGATCGTGGTGTTCTCGGGCACATCGAAGCTGACGCCCTTGACGGCCTCGAAGCGTTGTACGACGCCGTTGGTCTTGCCGGTGCGGAAGGCGACCCGCAGGTCCTTGATGGTGAGCAGCATCTTCTTATTCCAGTCCGCGCAACTTGGGGTCGAGCGCATCGCGCAGCGCGTCGGTCATCAGCGAAAACGCGGTGACGAACACCGCCATCAGGAGGGTCGCGGCAGCCAACTGCCACCAGTGGCCGAGGATCAGCTCGCTCTGCGCCTCAGACAGCATCGTGCCCCACGAGACCTGGTCCACGCCGACGCCGAAGCCCAGGTAGGAGAGGATCACTTCCGACTTGATGAAACCGACGACGTTGACCGAGAGCTGCACCAGCACGACATGGCTGACGTTGGGCAGGATGTGGCGGAACATGCGCGAGCTCGAACTCGCACCGATCGCCTCGGCCGAACGCACGTAGTCGCGGCCGGCGTGTTTGATGAACTCGGCGCGCACCAGCCGGTAGATGCCGGTCCAGCCGGCGAGGCCCAGGATCAGCACCACCGAGACCACGCCGCGGTGCTGGAACACCGCGGCGAACGCGAAGATCAGCAGGATGTTCGGGATCGCGGTGAAGACGTTGTAGACCCACTCGAGGAAGTCGCCGATGCGGCCGCCGAAAAAGCCTGCGAATGCGCCCAGCAAGGTGCCGATCGCGGTGGCGATGACCGCGGCCGAAACGCCGACCAGGATGGACACCTGTGCGCCCTTGACCGCCTTGGACAGCACGTCGCGTCCCAGCCGGTCGCCGCCGAAGGGCAGCGTCAGCGCCTTCGCGGCTTCGGTGGTCTGGTACTTCTTCGCGGCCTCGGCCCATTCTTTGTAGCGCGGCGCCAGCGGGTCGATCGCCGAGATGTCGACGTTCGGGCCGCTGGGTGCGGCGATCACGACGCCCTCTGTCGCAGAGGCCGGGCCCATGAAGGTGGGCGGTGCATCGGGCACGCCGCGCTCGGTCTGCCAGTCCTTCGCGACCAGGCCCAGGCCGGCCGCGAGCACGATGAGCAGGAACAACACGACGACGACCAGCGAGGCCATGCCGACGCGGTCGGTCTTGAAGCGCGTGGCTGCCGCGGCCCACACGCCCTTCGAGCGGCTCATGCTCGGTGTCAGTTGGGGACTCACCAGGACCGAACTCATTTGAGCACCACCCGCGGGTCGACCAGCTTGTAGAGGATGTCGGTGAGCAGGTTCACGACCATCGTGATCACCGCGATGTAGACCGCGAAGGCCTGGATGACGGGGTAGTCGCTGCGGTTCACCGCCAGCCACAGCTCGCGGCCCAGCCCAGGGATCGAGAAGAACACCTCGATCAGGAACGAGCCGACGAAGATGCTCGGCAGCGCCACCGCCACGTTCGTCAGGATGGGGATCAGCGCGTTGCGCAGCACGTGCTTGAGCAGCACGGTGCGCTCGGTCATGCCCTTGGCGCGCGCGGTGCGCACGTAGTCGTGGCCGATCTCGTCGAGGAAGAAGCTGCGGTACAGCCGCGTCTGCGGCGCCAGGCCGACCATCACCGACAGCAGCGCCGGCAGCGGCACGTAGACGCGCAGGTTGGTCCAGACGCTGTCGCTCCAGCCCTGCACCGGGAACAGGCCGAGCTGAAACGCGAACAGGTACTGCCCGACGATCACGTAGACCAGGAACGAGATCGACAGCGCCACGGTGGTGGCGACCATGATCGTGCGGTCGGTCAGCGAGCCGCGCACATAGGCCACGCCCATCGCAAACGGGATCGCCAGCAGCGTGTCGAGGATCAGGATCGGGATCATCACCGTCAGCGTCGCCGGCATGCGGCTAGCGAACAGGTGGCTGACGGCCTCGTTGGTCGCCCAGCTCTTGCCCCAGTCGAAGGTCGCGATCTGCTTCAGGAAGATGCCGAACTGCACCCACAGCGACTCGTTGAGCCCGAGCTGCTGGCGGATCGCGTCGACCTGGGCCTGCGTCGCGTTCTGGCCGGCGAGAATCTCGGCCGGGTCGCCGCCGAACGCCTTGAACAACAAAAACACCAGCAAGATGACCCCGAACAGCGTCGGGACCATTTGCCATATGCGTCGAATCAGATAGGCCGCCATGGCTCCACAAACTCCTCATTCAGTCAAATCGGGGCACGGTGCGCGCTGCCGCCGTTCGTGGCGGGGCAGGCAGACGCAACGTGCGAGCGGACCGGAGTCTAGGGCCTGCGCGGGGCGGCCCTCCCCCGCATTTGCCCTGTCGATGCCCCCGGCGAACTCGGCGCCCGGGCACGCAATTCGCGTGCCCTCGGGCGCAACCATCGTGTTTGCACCGTGTCCCGACCGCCGCCGGCCCGCCTAGACTCGCGCCTTCGACCCAAAGTTCTCCGGCCTGTCCGCGCCCACCGCCGCGTGCCGGCCTTCAACGTGATCCCACAAGGAACGCCTTTGATGTTTTCTCGTGCCGCCGCGCTGCGCCGGTCTTTGTTTCGCAGCGCTTGCGCGGTGGTCCTGAGCGGCGTGCTGGTGCCGTGGGTCGGCGCGCAGACCGCCGCGCCGGCGCCGCAGAAGGTGTTGCGCTACGCGATGAAGGTGGCGGAGACCGGCTTCGACCCGGCGCAGATCTCCGACCTGTACTCGTCCACGATGGTGGCCAACATGTTCGACGCGCTGTACGCGACCGAATTCCTGGCGCGGCCGGCGCGCATTCGCCCCAACACCGCGGTCGCGCTGCCCGAGATCACCGACGACTTCAAGACCTTCACGGTCCGCGTGCGGCCCGGCATCCAGTTCAGCGACGACCCGGCGTTCAAGGGCAGCAAGCGCGAGCTGGTGGCGGCCGACTACGTCTACGCCATCAAGCGCCACTTCGACCCGCGCTGGAAGAGCCCGCGCCTGTCGGGGCTGGAGAACAACAAGATCATCGGGCTGGCCGAGCTGCGCGCCGCGGCACTCAAGGGCAAGCAGCCCTTCGACTACGACCGCGAGGTCGAGGGCCTGCGCGCGCTCGACCGCTACACGGTGCAGTTCAAGCTCGCGCTGTCGAACCCGCGCTTCATCGACGAGCTCAGCGACCCGGCCGTCACCGGCGCGGTGGCGCGCGAGGTGGTCGAGTTCTACGGCGACAAGATCATGGAACACCCGGTCGGCACCGGCGCGTTCCGGCTCGCGAGCTGGCGGCGCAGTTCGCTGATCGCCTTCGAGAAGAACCCGAACTACCGCGACGAGTTCCACCACGAAGAGGCGCCGGCCGGCGACCCGGTCGCGCAGGCCGCGGTGGCCAAGCTCAACGGCCGCAAGCTGCCGCTGGTCGACCGCGTCGAGGTCGTCATCATCGAACAGCCGCAGCCGCGCTGGCTGTCGTTCGTGAACCGCGAGATGGACCTGCTCGAGCAGGTGCCCGAGGAGTTCACCAACGTCGCGATCCCGAACAACAAGCTCGCGCCCAACCTCGAGAAGCTGGGCATCTACACGGTGCGCTACCTGCGCAACGACATCTGGGCCTCGTACTTCCAGATGGAGAACCCGGTCGTCGGCGGCTACAGCGCCGACAAGGTCGCGCTGCGGCGTGCGATCGCGCTGGCGGTCGACGTCGAGCGCGAGATCCACATCGTGCGCCGCGACCAGGCGGTGCCGGCGCAGTCCATCGTCGGGCCTCACGTCTGGGGCTACGACCCGGCGTTCAAGAGCGAGATGGGAGAGTTCAGCCGCGCCAAGGCGCAGGCGTTGCTCGACCTGAACGGGTACGTCGACCGCGATGGCGACGGCTGGCGCGACCAGCCCGACGGTTCGCCGCTGGTGATCGAGTACGCGACCCAGCCCGACGACCTGAACCGCCAGATCATCACGCAGTGGAAGAAGAACATGGACGCGATCGGTATCCGCATGGTCTTCAAGACCGCGCAGTGGCCCGAGAACCAGAAGGCCGCGCGCGTCGGCAAGCTGATGATGTGGGGCCTGGGCTGGACCGCCGGGCCCGACGGTGACGGCTTTCTCGAGCTCGGCTACAGCCCGAGCGCCGGGCAGTCGAACTACGCGCGCTTCGCGCTGCCCGAGTACGACCGGCTGTTCGAGCTGCAGCGCCGCCTGCCCGACGGACCCGAGCGCCTGCAGGTCATGACCCGCATGAAGGAGCTGACCGTTGCCTACATGCCGTACAAGGTGCATGTGCACCGCATCTGGACCGACCTGGCCCAGCCGTGGCTGGTGGGTTACCACCGCAACGTGTTCCTGCGCGACTGGTGGCGCTATGTGGACATCGACCTCGCCGAGAAGGCGCGTCGCCTGAAGTGATGATGAAGACTGAACCGAGATGACGATTGCAATCCGTTCGATGCTCGCCGCGCTGGTCGCGGTGTTCGCTGCAGCTGCCTTGGCGCAGGGTGCCGCCGCGCCCACGCCACCGGCGAAGAAAGTGTTGCGCTATGCCTTCGAAGTGGCAGAGACCAGCATCGATCCGGTCAAGATCAACGACCTGTATTCGCGCACACTGACGCCGCACATCTTCGAAGGCCTGTACCACTACGACCACCTGGCGCGCCCGGTCAAGATCAAGCCACTGACGGCGGTGGCGATGCCCGAGGTGTCGGCCGACTTCCGCATCTGGACCATCAAGATCAAGCCCGGCATCTACTTCGCCGACGATCCGGCGTTCAAGGGCAAGCGCGAGCTGGTCGCGCAGGACTACGTCTACAGCTTCAAGCGCTTCGCCGACCCGGCCAACAAGAGCCCGGTGTGGTCCGAGGTTGAAACCTTCGGGATCCTCGGCCTGGCCGAGTTGCGCAAAGCCGCATTCGACAGCAAGAAACCGTTCGACTACGACCGCGAGATCGACGGCCTGCGCGCGCTCGATCGCCACACGCTGCAGTTCAAGCTCGCCGCGTCGCGCCCGCGCTTTCACGAGGCGCTGGCCTCGAGCGACTTGTACGGTGCGGTTGCGCGTGAGGTCGTCGAGTTCTACGGTGACCAGGCCGAGGCGCACCCGGTCGGCACCGGGCCGTTCAAGCTCGTGCAGTGGCGGCGCAGCTCGTTCATTGCTCTGGAGCGCAACCCCGATTTCCGCGAGATGTTCTATGACGCCGAGCCGGCGGCCGACGATGCCGAGGGCCAGGCCCTGGTTGCGCGCTTCAAGGGCCGGCGCCTGCCGATGGTCGACCGCGTCGAGATCTCCGTCATCGAGGAAGACCAGCCGCGCTGGCTCTCGTTCGTCAACGGTGAGGCCGATCTCGAGTACCGTGTCGGCTTCCAGTTCGTCTCGCAGGCGATGCCCAACGGCAAGGTCGCCCCCAACCTCGCGAAGCGCGGCATCCGCGGCTATCAGATCGTCGAGCCGGCGAGCAATTTTCTGATCTTCAACATGGAAGATCCGACCGTGGGCGGCTACACCGCCGACAAGGTCGCGCTGCGCCGCGCGATCGGGCTGGGCATGGACACGGTCACCGAGATCGCCTACGCCTACGGCGGCCAGGGTGTCGTCGCGCAGACGCCGCTGCTGCCGTTCACGAGCGCCTACGACCCCCAGTACAAGAGCGAGTTCGACGAGTACGACCCGGCCCGCGCGAAGGCCTTGCTCGACCTCTACGGCTACAAGGACCGCGACGGTGACGGTTGGCGCGACATGCCCGACGGCTCGCCGTTGGCGCTGAGGATCTCGACCCAGGCCGACCAGCGCTCGCGCAAGATCTCCGAGGTGATGAACCGCAACATGACGGCACTCGGCATCCGCATGGTGTCGAGCGTCGCGCAGTGGCCCGAGAATCTGAAGGCGGCGCGTGCCGGCAAGTTGCCGATGTGGTCGCTCGGCTCTTTGGCCGACGCCCCCGACTCGATCGGTGCGCTTGCGCGCTACGACAGCCGCCAGATCGGCGGCCAGAACATGGCGCGCTTCAAGATGCCGGCCGTCGACGCGATCTACGACCAGCTGCAGCGGCTGCCCGACGGCCCGGAGCGCGCCGCGCTGTTCCGCCAGGCCGAGAATCTCGCGGTCGCCTACATGCCGTACAAGTTCAAGCTGAATCGCCTGTCGACCGACATGAGCTATCCGCAGTTGATCGGCTACCGCCACCCGGTGTTCTGGAACGATTGGTGGCAGTACGTGGATATCGATGATTCCTTGCGCCCTGCGCGTTGAGCTTCGGGCCCGAAGACATGAAATTCGCAAAGATTCTCCTCAACGCCACCGCGCTGGCGCTCGCCTCGACGGCCGCCATCGCCAACGCACAACCAGCGGCTGCGCGGGCGCCGCAGAAGGTGCTTCGCTATGCGTTCGAGGTTGCCGAGACAGGGATGGACCCCGTCAAGCTCAGCGATCAATATTCGCGCACGCTGACGCCGCACATCTTCGAGGGCCTGTACCACTACGACCACCTCGCGCGGCCGGTCAAGATCAAGCCGCTAACGGCCGATGGCATGCCGCAGCACTCCGATGACTACCGGGTCTGGACCGTCAAGATCCAGCCCGGCATCTACTTCGCGGACGACCCGGCCTTCAGGGGAAAGAAGCGCGAGCTGGTCGCGCAGGACTACGTCTACGCATTCAAGCGCTTCGCCGACCCCGCGAACAAGAGCCCTAGCTGGACCAGCCTCGAAACGGCCGGCCTCGTCGGGCTGTCCGAGTTGCGCCAGGCGGCGCTCGACACCAAGAAGCTCTTCGACTACGACCGCGAGATCGAGGGCGTGTGCGCACTTGACCGCTACACGCTGCAGTTCAAGATCAGTGAGTCGCGGCCGCGCTTCTACCTGGATCTGGCGAGCAGTTCGCAGTTCGGCGCCGTCGCGCGAGAGGTGGTCGAGTTCTACGGCGACACGATCGACGCGCACCCGGTCGGCACCGGCCCATTCAAGCTTGCGCAGTGGCGGCGCAGTTCGTTCATCGCGCTGGAGCGCAACCCCGACTACCGCGAACGCACCTATGACGCCGAGCCTGCCGCTGACGATGCCGAGGGCCAAGCCATCCTGGCGCGCTTCAAAGGCCGGCGCCTGCCGATGGTCGACCGGGTCGAGATCTCCATCGTCGAAGAGGAGCAGCCGCGCTGGCTGTCGTTCGTCAACGGCGAGGCCGATTTCGCCTACCGTGTCGGCTACCAGTTCGCGACGCAGGCCATGCCCAACGGCAAGGTCGCCCCCAACCTCGCCAAGCGCGGCATTCGTGGCTACACGATCGTCGAGGCGGCGGCCAATTTCTTCTTCTTCAACATGGAAGACCCAACGGTCGGCGGCTACGAGGCCGGCAAGGTCGCGCTGCGTCGTGCGATCGGCCTGGGGATGGACGTGAAGGGCATCATCTCGTACGCCTACAGTGGCCTTGGTGCGCCGGCTCAGGGGCCGACCATGCCCAACACGAGCGCCTACGACCCTGCGTTCAAGAGCGAATCCAGCGACTACGACCCGACCCGCGCGAAGGCATTGCTCGACCTTTACGGCTACACCGACCGCGACGGCGATGGCTGGCGCGACAGGCCCGACGGCTCGCCGCTGGTGCTGAACGTGGCGACCACGCCGACGCAGCGCGACCGCAAGATCGCCGAGGTGCTGACCAAGAACATGAAGGCGTTGGGCATACGGGTCCAGTCGCTTCCTGCGCAGTGGCCTGAGCACCTCAAGGCAGCACGTGCCGGCAAGTTGCAGATGTGGGCACTCGGTTTGTCGGCCACGAGTCCGGACGCGAGCGCTTCCTACGCCCGCTACGACAGCAAGCAGATCGGTGGGCAGAACCTGGCACGCGTCAAGCTGCCGGCCTTCGACAAGCTCTACAACGACCTTGAGACCTTGCCCGACGGCCCCGAGCGGCTGGCCGCGTTCCGCGAGGCCGACCGGCTTGCGGTGGCCTACATGCCCTACAAGTTCACGCTGAATCGGGTTTCGCTCGACATGGCCCAACCGCAGCTCGTCGGTTACCGCCGGCCGGTGTTCTGGAACGACTGGTGGCAGTACGTGGACATCGACACCTCGCTGATCCCGAAACGTTGAACAACGGCCCTGCGATGATCGACCGCCGCACCTTGACCGCCGCGATGCTGGGCACGCTGGCGCTGCCGAGTGCGACTCAGGCGGTGGCTGCCGTTGGCGGCAACATCCTTCGCGTTCCGCTCGAAAGCCCTGAGAGCGGCTTCGACCCAGCCCGCTTCGGCGATCTCTATTCGAACCGCGTTACTGCGCACATCTTCGAGTCGCCGTATCGATACGACCTGTTCGCTGTGCCGGTGAAGGTCCGGCCTCTGACCGCAGCGTCCTTGCCCGAGGTTTCCCACGATTTTCGCGTGTGGACAGTGCGCATTCGGCCCGGCATCTTCTTCGCCGACGACCCGGCGTTCCAAGGCCGGCCGCGTGAGCTCGTGGCGGCCGACTACGTCTACACGCTGAAGCGCTTCTACGATCCGGCGACGTTGAGTCCGGCCTACGCCGGCCTCGAAGAAGAAGGTATAGAGGGGCTCGAAGCCTTGCGGGTTGCGGCGCTGGCGGCCAAGAAACCTTTTGACTACGACGCGCCGGTTGTCGGGCTCCGTGCGCTCGACCGCTACACCCTGCAGTTCCGCCTGCGTGAGCCGCGGCCGCGCTTCGTCGACAACCTGTGCAACTCGTCGACTTTCGGCGCGGTTGCCCGCGAGGTGGTCGAGTTCTATGGCGCCGATATCCCGGCGCATCCGGTCGGTACCGGGCCTTACCGGCTGAAGAGCTGGCGTCGCAGCTCACGGATCGTCCTTGATCGCAATCCGGCGTATCGCGAAGTGCTGTATGACGGCGAGCCGAACGCCGATGACGTTGAAGCACAGGCTTTGCTTGCGCGCTTCAAGGGTCGCCGCCTGCCGCTGAACGACGGGGTCGAGATCACGGTGCTCGAAGAAGGCCAAGCGCGCTGGCTCGCGTTCCTGAACGGAGAGGTGGACATCGTGCGGGTGCCATCCGAGTTCACGCACATCGCCGGCCCCGGCGGCCACCTCGCACCGAACCTCATGAAGCGAGGCATCACGATGCGGCGCTACGTGAACTCCGACTTCACGATGACCTACTTCAACATGGAAGACCCGGTCGTCGGCGGCTACACGCCGACGCAGGTCGCGCTGCGGCGCGCAATCGGCCTCTCATACAACATCGATCGCGAGATACGGATCGCGCGACGTGGCGGCGCGATCCCGGCACAAGCTCCCATGCCGCCCGGAACCTACGGCTACGACCCGCACTACCGCAGCGACAACAGCAGCCACGACCCGGCGCGGGCCAACGCGCTGCTCGACCTCTACGGCTTCATCGACCGCAACGGTGACGGCTGGCGCGAACGGCCCGATGGCTCGCCGCTGGTGTTGCAGATGGCGTCGCAGTCGTCGCAGATCGAGCGCCAATTCAACGAGATCTGGCAAAAAAGCCTCGCGGCGATCGGCATACGTGTCAACTTTGCCATCGCCCAATGGCCTGAGAACATGAAGGCCGCACGTGCCGGCAAGTTGCAGATGTGGTTTCTGGGTTCGACGATCGGTGCCGACGCGCAACCGGCGTTCGCCTACATGTACGGTCCGCAGACCGGCAGCGAAAATCTCGCACGCTTCAGGCTCCCGGCCTTTGACGCGGTCTACCAAAGCATGCTCGATCTGCCGGACGGCCCGGAACGTGCCGCGCTGTTCCTGAAGGCGAGTGAACTGGTGCTCGCGTACATGCCATACAAGATCCATTCACATCGTATCTACACTGACCTGAGCCATCCGTGGACTGTGGGCTGGCGGCAGGCCTTGTTCCGCAACGAGTGCTGGCAGTTCGTCGAGGTCGATACCGCGCTGCGCGAGCGTTTGTCTCGTTGACGCCCGCGGCGGGTCTCGCACAATGGGCGGATGACGCCCCGCGAACCCCTCATCACCCGCTACACCCGCTGGCTCGCGCGCGAGCGCGGCCTGCAGTTCAACCCGACCACGACCGACGGCTATGACGCGCTGTGGCGCTGGTCGGTCACCGACCTGCGCGCGTTCTGGGGCTCGATCTGGGACCACTTCGGCCTGCAGTCACCGACGCCGTTCACCACGGCGCTCGAAGCGGAGGTGATGCCCGGCGCGCGCTGGTTCCCCGGCGCGCAGGTCAACTACGCGCAGCACCTGTTCTCGCACGCCGACGCGGCGCATGCGGCCGGCCACCCGGCCATCGTGTTCCAGAACGAGGCGATGCGTGGTGCCGGCGCGCGCAGCGAGCTGCAGCACATCGCGTGGCCGGAACTGCGCCGCCAGGTCGCGTCGCTCGCGGCCGAGTTGCAGCGCCTGGGCGTGCAGCGCGGCGACCGCGTCGTCGCCTTCCTGCCCAATATCCCGCAGACGGTGGTGGCTTTTCTCGCGACCGCGAGCCTGGGCGCGATCTGGTCGGTGTGCTCGCCCGACATGGGCCCGGTCGCGGTGCTCGACCGCTTCCGCCAGATCGAGCCCAAGGTCTTGATCGCCTGCGACGGCTACCGCTACGGCGGCGTGGCCCACGACCGCATGGCACTGCTGCGCGGGCTGCTGGACGAGCTGCCAGGCGTGCGCGACGTGGTGTTGCTGCGCTACCAGAACCCCGATGCCGACGCGACCCGTCTGGCCGCCCCGCACCGCGCGGTGCACGACTTCACCGCGCTGACCGCACACGACGCGGTGCTGGCGCCGGTCTGGGTGCCGTTCGACCACCCGCTGTGGGTCGTCTATTCGAGCGGCACGACCGGCCTGCCCAAGCCCATCGTGCACGGCCACGGCGGCGTGATGATCGAGGGCTTGAAGGCCGGCGCGCTGCACAACGACGTCGGCGCGAGCGCCGTCACCGGCGACCGCTACCACTGGTACAGCGCGACCGGCTGGATCATGTGGAACTCGCAGGTCGCCGCGCTGCTCGGCGGCGCGACCATCTGCATCTACGACGGCAACCCCGGCGGGGCGATCCAATCACCGGATTTGACAACCTTGTGGCGTTTCGCGGCCGATGCCGGCGTGACCTTCTTCGGAGCCGGCGCGGCGTTCTTCGCGAACTGCCTGAAGGCCGGCATCGAGCCCGCCAAGGTCGCGGACTTGTCCAAGCTGCGCGCGATCGGTTCGACGGGCTCGCCCTTGTCGGTCGAGTCGTACCAGTGGGTCTACGACCAGATGCCCAAGACCGAAGGTGCGCGTGGCCCGCAGCCGATCTGGCTCACGCCGATCTCCGGCGGCACCGACTTCGCCGGCGCCTTCGTTGCCGGCCTGCCGACGCTGCCGGTCGTGATCGGCGAGATGCAGTGCCGCTGCCTGGGCGCCGACGTGCACGCCTGGGACGAGCAAGGCCACGACCTGATCGACGAAGTCGGCGAACTCGTGTGCGCGAAGCCGATGCCGTCGATGCCGCTGTACTTCTGGGGCGATACCGACGGCGCGCGCTACCGCGACAGCTACTTCGATATGTACCCCGGTGGAAATGGCAAGCCTCCGGCTTGGCGCCACGGCGACTGGATCAAGATCACGCCGCGTGGCGGCGCCATCATCTACGGCCGCAGCGATGCGACCATCAACCGCCACGGCATTCGCATGGGCACGGCCGAGCTGTACCGCGCGGTCGAGGCCCTCCCCGAGGTGCTGGACAGTCTCGTCGTCGACCTTGAATACCTGGGCCGCGAGAGCTACATGCCGCTGTTCGTCGTGCTGCGCGAAGGGCTGGTGCTCGATGCGGCCCTGACGAAGCAGCTCAAGGACTCGATCAAGACCGCGCTGTCGGCGCGTCACGTGCCGAACGAGATCTTCCAGGTCGAGGCCGTGCCGCGCACGCTGTCGGGCAAGAAGATGGAGCTGCCGGTCAAGAAGCTGCTGATGGGCACACCGGCCGACCAGGTGTTCAAGCTCGACGCGATGGCGAACGCCGGCTGCGTCGACTGGTTCGTCGCGTTCGCGGCCAGGCGCAACGCCAGCAACGCCAACGCCTGACGCTGCCGGGCCGTTGCGCCAGCGGGCTTGACGGGTTCGCGCCAGTGTATTACTGTACTAGTACACACAGCGCAGCCGCATGAATCCCGTCGATCTTTTCTCCATCGCCACCGGTTCGTCCGAGCCCATCTACCGCCAGCTCGTCGAGCAGGTGCGGCGCTTCGTCGCCGGCGGCCAGCTGCGCGCTGGCGAAGAGCTGCCGTCGGTGCGCGAGCTGGCGCAGGCGCTCGCGGTGAATCCGATGACCGTGTCCAAGGCCTTCGGGCTGCTCGAGGCCGACGGCCTGCTCGAACGCCGCCGCGGCCTTGCGATGGTCGTCGCGCCACAGCACCGCCGCGCCCAGCCGACGGCCGAGCGCGTCGAGCTGCTGCGGCCCACGCTGGAGCGCGCTGCCCTGGAGGCACGCCAGCTCGAGCTGCCGGCAGCGCAGGCGCTGGCGCTGTTCAAGACCCTTCTTCGCGACGCAGAGGACGACGCCCCATGAACACCGTGACGACCACACCATCATCCGCCGGTGTCGCACTGCACGCGACGCCACCCGACCCCGCGCCCTCGGTCACCGCGAGCGGCCTGTGCGTCGGCCACGGCACGCAGACCGTCATCGATGGGCTGGACTGGGCGCTGCTGCCCGGCCAGGTCGTCGGCCTGCTGGGCCGCAACGGCGCCGGCAAGACGACCTTGCTCGAGAGCCTGCTCGGCCTGCGCGAGCCCACGGCCGGCACGGTGCGCCTGTTCGACCAGCCGGTGGCGACGCTGGACGACGCGCTGCGCGCACGCATCGGCTACGTGCCGCAGCAGTCGGACCTGTTCGAGTGGCTGACGCCGGCGCAGATGCTGGGTTACTTCAAGAGCTTCTACCCACGATGGAACGAGGCCAAGGTCGAGGGCCTGCTGTCGAAGTGGGACATCGCGCGCGACAAGCGCATCGCCGAGCTCTCGGGTGGCCAGCAGCAGCGCCTGGCGATCGTGCGCGCGTTGGCGCACGAACCCGACCTGCTTGTGCTCGACGAGCCGGTCGCGAGCCTGGACCCGGCGGGCCGGCGCGACTTCCTGCGCGAGCTGGTCGACCAGGTGCTGAACCGCGGCACGACGGTGGTGTTCTCGACCCACATCCTGTCGGACCTCGAGCGCGTCGCCTTCAACGTCGCGTTCCTGAGCGCCGGCCGCATCGCGGTGCAGGCGCCGCTGGACGAGTTGCTCGAGACGACGCGCCGCCTCATCGGGCCGGCGGCCGAGGTGCAGGCGCTGGTGCAGGCGCAGCGCATGCGCGTGATCGGCCGCACCGCGTTGGACGCCGGCCGGCTGCAGGTGCTGGCACGCGTTGCCGACGCAACGACGCCGGCGCCGCAGCGCACCGCGGCCGTCCACGTCGAGCCGGTGACGCTGGAAGACCTGTTCATGGGGCTGACGCAATGACCGCGCACGCCGGCTGGCAACGCGTGCTGCTGGCGCCGCTGCAGCAGCGCCGCAACCAGGGCTCGCGCTGGTTCTGGCCGGCGCTGGTGGTGGCGGCACTGCTGGTGCTGGCCGGTGCCGCGTTGCTGCCGCGCGTGCCGCTGGCGTGGGCCGCGCTCACGCTGCTGGCCACGCTTGCGCTCGGCCTGTGGATCGCGCTCGTCAGCAGCCTGATCGTGCAGAACGAGCCGCACGCGGCGCGGCTGGTGCCGGGCCAGGTGCGCGCGCTGCGGCGCGTGCTGCTGGTGGCCGGGTTGGCGTTCCTCGCGGTGGCCGGCATTGTCGGTGCGGCCTTCGGCCACGCGCTGCCGACCCTGGGTGCCACGCTGCTGGCCTTGCTCGTCGTCGCCTGGATCGTGCGCATGCCGGCGCTCGGCATGCTGGGCTGGATCGTGCCGATGCTGGTCTCGCGTGCGTCCAAATCACCCGCGTTCGAGGCGATGGCCGGTGCGGCCTCGAACGCCGTGCTGGCGCGGCCCGGGTGGGTTGCCGCCGGTGCGACGGCCGCGCTGCTCGCGGCCGTCGCGTGGTCGCTGCCCCGACTGCTGCAGAGCGGCGACGCGCGCCATCAGCGCAGCTACCGCGCCCGAACCCGGCTGCGCGTGTTCGTGCGCCACGGCCGCGTCGACCAGACGCGCTGGGCGACCACCGGCCGGCTCGGGTGTGTGCTGCGCGAGCTGTCGACCTGGCCCTACCAGCGCGTGCTGGCTCGCATCAGCGCACGGCGCTCGGGTGACGTGCTGGGCCGCAGCCTGGTCGGCCTCGGCCCGGTGTTCCACTGGAGCGGCCAGCTCGGCTCCGCGCTGGTGTTCGGCGCGATCGGGTTGCTGCTGCTGAGTGTTGTCTGGGGCGTCGGCCTGCCCGGCGCCCACCTGGGGGGTGCCTCGGGCGCGGTCTGGCCGCTTTCGCTGGGCCTGATGACCTTCGTGGTCAACCTCAGCGTGGCGGCGCGCACCGCGCTGTACCACTCGCGGCGCGAACAGGCGCTGCTGATGCTGCTGCCCGGCATGCCGCGCGCCGCGGCGCTGAACCGGCCGCTGGCGGTGCGCCTGCTGATCCAGTTCGTCGTGACCTGGGCGCTCGGCCTGCTCGCCTGTGCCGCCTTGGTGCCGTTCCAGGCCCGGCAGTTCGGCTGGCTCGTCACGCTCGCCTGCGTCGGCCTGCCGTGGGGTGCGCTGCTGTGGCGCGACTGGTCGCGGCTGCCGCCACCGTCGCCGATGACCGCGGCCGCGCCGGTGGTCGGCGTGATGCTCCTCGCGGCCTGTGCGGTCGGCTTGCAGCTGGTGTTCGACTGGCCGGTGTGGACGTTTGCGCTCGGCTTCGTGTGGCTCACGCTGGCATTGCTGGCCTGGCGCTGGCGCGGCGTGGCCGCCGCACCGAGCGCCTTCCCGGTCGGCCGCCGGAGCTAGCGCGGCGGGCTCGCGTCGTGCCCGCTACAGCGGCAGCTCGGTGAAGTAGCGCCCGCCGTGGAAGATCAGCGGCGTGGCGCCCATGCGCCAGCTGCAGCGCTCGACCTCGCCGACGAAGATGACGTGGTCGCCTTCTTCGTACTGGCTGCGGTTGAAGCACTCGAACACCGCCGCGGCGCCATCGAATATCGGCGCACCGCCCGCGCCTTCGCTGAAGGCGACATCGGCGAAGCGGTCCACCGCCTTGCTCGCGAAGCGCTCGGCCAATGCATGCTGCTCGGCAGCGAGGATGTTGATCGCGTAGTGCGAGCCGCGCTCGAACGCGGGCATCGAGCCGGCGCTGCGCGACAGGCTCCACAGCACCAGCGGGGGCGTCAGCGACACCGAGTTGAACGAGTTCGCCGTCAGCCCGACCGGCGCGCCGGTTGCGCCGCGTGCGGTGACGATGGTCACGCCGGTGGCGAACATGCCGAGCGCGGCGCGAAAGTCCGGCGTCGAGAAACTGGGCGCCGAGGCGCGGTGCGGGGTTCGCATCGAGCGATTGTCGGGGATACGCCGGTCGGCCGCCGCAGGCCCCGCTTCTAGAATGCGTGCATGACTTCACCGGCCGGCCGCCCGGCCACGACTTCTCGTTTCACCGCGGCGGGGCTGTACCGGCTCGTCGTCATCACCGTGCTCGGTTTTGCGTCGGGTCTGCCGCTCGCGCTCTCGGGGCAGGCGATGCAGGCCTGGCTCACGGGCTCGGGCGTCGACCTCGCGACGATCGGCTTCTTCAGCCTGGCGGGCCTGCCCTACACGTTCAAGTTCCTGTGGGCGCCGCTGATGGATCGCTTCGAGCTGCCATGGCTCGGCCGGCGCCGGGGCTGGGTGGTGCTGACGCAGCTCTTGCTCGGGCTGGCGCTGTGGGTGATGGCGCAGACCTCGCCGACCGAGACGACGCGGCTGTTCGCGCTGATGGCGGTGGCGGTGGCCTTCGTCTCGGCCTCGCAGGACATCGTGATCAACGCCTACCAGACGAACCTGCTGCCCGTGCCCGAGCGCGGGCTGGGCTCGTCCGCCTACGTGCTCGGCTACCGGGCGGCGATGATCGTCTCGGGCGGGGTCGCCTTCATCTGGGTCGATCCGAACCAGGGCGGCGGCTGGACCTGGCCCGAGGTCTATCGCTTCATGGCGCTGCTGATGGTCGGCGTGGCCGTGTTCTCGGCGTTCGCGCTGCCCAAGCTCCCGGAGGTGAGCGCGCCCCGCAGTGAAGCACGGCGCGATCTGTTCGGCTTCGTCGCGGTGATGGCGGCGGTGGCCCTGGGCGTGTGGCTGACGAGCCGTTTTGCCCGGCCGATCGCCGATGCGCTGCTCGGCGGCGCGCTCGCCGCCACCTCACTGAGCGCGCCGCTGCGTGGGAAGTGGCTCGACCTCGTCGCGCTGCTGCTCGGCGTCGCGTTCACGCTGCCGCTGGCGGCCTGGGCCGCGCGCGCCGCGAAATTCGAGACCTTGCTCGGCAGCCTGTCGAGCTACTTCTCGCAGCCCGGGGCGGCGGGCTTTCTCGGCTTTCTCGTGCTCTACAAGCTGTGCGACGCGTTCGCGCTCGCGCTCGTCACACCGTTTCTGCTGCAGGCGATGCATTTCAGCACCGCCGAAGTCGGCGTCGTCAACAAGGTGCTCGGCCTCTGGTTCACGATCGCGGGTGCGCTGCTCGGCGGTGCGCTGATGCTGCGGCTCGGCCTGTGGCGCGCGCTGATGTTGTTCGGCATCCTGCAGATGCTGGGCGTGCTGGCGTTCTGGTGGCTCGCGGTGGTCGGGCGCGGCGCGCTGCCGGGGCTGACGATCCCGGCGTTCGACTGGGGCTTCGTGAAGCTCGCGGTCCCGACGCCGATGGACGGCGGGCTGATGTTCGCCGTCGCCGCCGAGAACATCACCGGCGGCATGGGCACGGCGGCGCTGTTCGCGTTCATGATGAGCTTGTGCAACCAGCGCTTCACGGCCACCCAGTTCGCGCTGCTCTCGGCCTTCACCTCGGTCGGGCGGGTGTGGGTCGGCCCGCTCGCGGGCGTGCTGGCCGAGACGATCGGCTGGCCGGCATTTTTTCTCGTCGCCACGGCCACCGCGCTGCCGGCGCTGGTGATGCTGTGGTGGTTGCGCGGCCCGGTGCGCGCGCTGGAAGTCGACGCGAACGCGCCCTTATCGGATGATTGAGGCGATGCAACCCGCGGCCATGCACCACCCGATGACCTGCCTGTGCGCGCTGCACGGGCGGCGCCTGTTCACCACCGGCCTGCTCGCCGGCGGTGCCGGCCTCGTGCTGCCGGCCTGGGCGCGCGAAGGCGTGGACGTGGGCCCGCGTTCGAGCTTCTCGAAGCTGGTCTCGGCCGAGCAGATCGAGCAGGCCTCGCTGCAGCAGTACCGCCAGATGCAGCAGCAGGCCGCGCAGAAGAAGGCGCTCGCGCCGCCCGACCACCCGCAGGTCGTGCGGCTGCGTGCGATCTCGCAGCGGCTGATCCCGTACACCTACGAGTGGAACGAGCGCGCGCGCCAGTGGAAGTGGGAAGTCAACCTGATCGGCAGCAAGCAGATCAACGCCTTCTGCATGCCTGGCGGCAAGATCGCGTTCTACTACGGCATCCTCGACCAGCTCAAGCTCAACGACGACGAGGTCGCGATGATCATGGGCCACGAGATGACGCACGCGCTGCGCGAGCACGCGCGCGAACGCATGGGCAAGACGATGGCCACGCGCGGTGCGATCGAGCTCGGCGCGGCGATCTTCGGCCTGGGCGACATCGGGCGTGGCGTGGCCGGCATGGGCGGCCAGCTGCTCACGCTGCAGTTCAGCCGCAGCGACGAGTCCGAGGCCGACCTGGTCGGTCTCGAACTCGCGGCCCGCGCCGGCTACGACCCGCACGCCGGCGTGACGCTGTGGAACAAGATGGCCGCGGCCAGCAAGGGCGCGCCGCCGGAGTTCATGAGCACCCACCCGTCGGGGCCGACGCGCATCAAGGACATCGAGCGCGCGCTGCCGCAGGTCCAGCCGCTGTACGCGCGCGCGGCCCGGCCCGCGGTGCGCTACGAGCCGCCGGTGAGCAAGGGCTGAACCGGGGCTACCAGCGCGCCGGCAGGCTGCGCAGCAGCCGCCAGCCGCCCTGCGTAGTCCGGCTGACGTAAGCGCCGTCTTCCAGACTCTTCATCAGGCGGCTGACCATCTCGCGCGAACAGCCGACCCGACTCGCCATGTCTTGATGCGTCAGCCGTTCGGCGATGAGCCGGCTCCCGTCGAGCTGCGGTGCGGCGAGCGAATGGAGCAGCAACACGAGGCGCTCGTAGGCGTCGTTGAGCGCGAGTTGCTTGGCACTCAGCGTGGCGGCGCGTGCGCTGCGGATGACCCTGTCGATCAGCTCCAGCGCGAACTCGGGATGCGCTGCGATGTGCAGCAGCAGCGTCTGCCGCGTCACCTGCACGCATTCGACCGCTTCGAGCGCCTCGACGCTGGCCGAGCGCGTGCCGCCGTCCAGGCTCATCTCGCCGATGGTCTCGCCCGCCTCGTGGATGCCGTAGGTGATTTCACGGCCGTTGGCGCCGCTGCCGAACACGCGCAAGCGGCCTTTGGTGACGATGTACAGCGTGTCGCCGGTGTCGCCTTCCTCGATCAGGCGTTGGCCTTTGCGAAACTGCTTCGCCACGCCACGCTCGGCCAGCGCGCGCAGCGAGGGCGTCAGGGCGCTGAACCGGTCGTCGGCAGGTTCGGTGGGGTCGCGGCTGGCCATGCAGGGTC
>Ga0307510_10003037_pt1 | contig 19363 bp, 8 predicted proteins | sample 12_EM_MG_FD_207224 | JGI IMG/M metagenome (GOLD analysis project Ga0307510, IMG submission 207224) | Populus trichocarpa ectomycorrhiza microbial communities from riparian zone in the Pacific Northwest, United States - 12_EM | ecosystem: Host-associated > Plants > Roots > Unclassified | place...
ATTAGCTATCTCATGTGTGCTGCAAGACAACTGCTTGCTAGATATATCATACCCTCCCTCCCCTTGCTTCCCTCGCAACCTTGGTCACCGAAATCCCTGCCCTTGAAAATATAGTCTATGAGAAAAGGAGCAAATAACAAAAACACGCTTCTGATCTATTTAGCATCGACAAATTATTGTCTTGTTATCTGAAATCCACCAAAAACCAAGTGGGCGATGGCTGCAGATCTTTGCATTTGGTTTAGGAAAAGAAATTGGAACCCTAATTTCTGGGTTGCCAGGACGTGGCCACTAATATTTGTACATAAATAGTTACACCAAACTTGGAGCTTTGGCAAAATTTGCATGGTGATCCTATTTTCTTGGATAACCCACTCACTCCCTCTAAAGATCCCATAAATATATACTTTCTGTCCCGTTGCTCCCATCGGCCCTCACATTGTGTCTCCATTTCTGCTCTATTTCCAAGAGAAGAGAAGATAATGGAGCTTAACAAGTTCATCCTTCTCCTTATTTCCTCTTCTCTCCTCCCATTTTTGGCCGGGGCCACTTTTGAGGCTCCAGGGATTGCTGATGCCCTAGGGCCGGCCATGTCTTCCTTATCTGCGACAACCACCCGATCCCCATTGCCACCTCCAGTTGTCTCCCCCACCATTCGATCCCCATTTCCGTCGCCAGTTTCCTCCCCATCACAGCCTGATTCTCCAGCACATTCATCCTCCACACTGCCATTACTATCCAACAATGCTGCACTGACGAAAATATGTGACGTAACCCGTTACCCAGCAGAATGTCTTGCCACCATTGCTCCTTTCCTAACTGGCGAAACCAATCCCATTTCAGTCCTTAAAATCGGGATACATGCTCTCCAAAAGAGTTTTGAAGAGGCCACGGCAGTTGCCACGAAAATAATCAACGATCTCTCTACAACAGCAGCGGTTAAGGCCCCCCTTGACACATGCGTTGAGTCTTTTGATAGCGGAATCGCTGTTCTCAATGACGCTTTGACTGCAATTTCCGCTCACGACATAGGCAGGCTGAGCACTAAGCTAAGTGCCGCTTTAACATATTCTGACACATGTGAGGAAGCATTTGCCGAGCAACCAGACCTCGAATCACCATTGAAAGAGACGGCTCAGCATCTGGATAAGTTGGCTAGCATCAACTTGGCCATTTCTGCATCTCTCCAATGGAGTTAAATTAATCATTAGCTGTTCTGTCATGTATATCATGCTTTGTGTAGAGGAATATTCGACCAGGAATGTGATGACGCCTTTTAACATGTCTTCATAGTTTCAAAATAATCCTCTTTGACTGAGAATAATATTGCGCTGCTCGACATTCTTTACTGGTCTTCTGCATAAATCTCGTACTGATCGTTTCCTCACCTTCATTGAATCTCCTCCCTCTCTCCCCCACCAAGAAAAAAAAAAGTTCTACTGTTTTATCTTTCTTTAATGAAGCTTCGAAATACCTGGACACTCGCAAGCAACAACTTAATTTGTTGCCTTCGACAATACTTCATGGCATTGCTGATTGTGTTTCTTGACCATTTCAAACCAACACTTGACATAATCAAGAGGAAAAACAAGAGGGTGCACAGGCAGTAGCCAAAGAAAACAAAAGTAGGGGGAGAAAATAAAAGACCAAGATACAAGCAAAACTTAACTTGCCATTAAGAGATTCCCAGAAATGATCTTACATTATTCTACTTATGATCCAATTAGATGGCTAGAGAAGGATGGATTATCAAGAAGGTTACATAAAAATACTTCCAAGACCAAACAGAAAGAAAATGTTCTTTTCCTAAAGCAATAATCCAATCTCCAGCTAGCCGAGTATACTATTAGAAATCCATTTCCAGGAGCAAGCGCGCGATTGTATCAGTATCTTGTTACCAACCTGACCACAAACCAAGTGGGGATAGCCGACGTTTGTGAATTTGGCCATGGCAAAAAACTCGGAAGCCAATTTCTGGCTATCTTGTTCACAGCTAGGAAGAACGAGACATCATTTAGAGGCAAGGAAAAAATAAGAAAAGCGTTGCTGTCATCCTTAGCTGCTCTGCACTTTATGAAACTATTATTGGAAAAACCAACCTGAAAATTCTTGATGCGATGACTGATGACCTCCGTAATACATAAATGCAAAAATAGTTAACCAGGCAGCCGAGTCTTTAAGAAAAACTGTAGAAAGACTTAAGTCACACTATCCCAAGACCACAAGAAAAGAAAACAAGCTGACAGAACATGAGAAGAACCAACACACATTCTCACAATACATAAAAGAGACTAGAAAATAAATACTCCTGACTCCAGGAAACTAGAACAAACTCTTACGAGAACCAAAAGGCTCTTTAACTACTAAACATAGGAAAACTATAAAACTTAAATAGCAGAAACTTCAAAAAAATATATCTTTAATTTAGGCTCTTAAAAGACATTTTTTCAAAACAAGTCCAAGCTTGGATCGAATTAGCTCATAGGGACCGTTAGGGAGAGATTAATTTTGACAACCCTTGCAAATTTCACCCCACCAAAGCTGGATAGATTGGGAAGTCCTTCTAGTAACTTTTCTGCACCATAACTCTCAGTTTACTCATATTAAGATTTCTAAGACGAGTATGCCATAAAGAAGCATTTTGATGGCTACACATCTTCTCAGCATAAGAAAAGGAAGATGATAACATATATAAATCATCCATTCTCTTGCCAGGATGAACAATATCAACTTCTAACACTTTGATGTTGCACAAGAATTTCACATCATGAGGGCTAAAGCATCTACAACATTAGTCACTGAGAAAAGATTTTTCTTTACACATTCTCAAGAGTAATATAATTACTTTGGATATCATCAATAACAACAATACCTTCCTTTTTCCACAGGATGAACTAAATTATTTTCCGTGACAATGCCATCACTTCCTTGGAAGGAATGAACACTTGAGAACTTGGAGGCATCCCCGGTGACATGGAGACCACAATCAGTGTCCACGATCCATTATTTTTCAAAATCAATAGAAGCACCACTTTTTATTGTTTTGGCAATGAAACAACTCTCCCAATCTTCTTTATTCAAAGACTTCTCACCTATCTCAGAATCAACAAATTTTTTAGCACAAGGTTTTCATTTTCAAGAAGTATTGGGTGATTGAAAGATTACCTTGAGTAGTGTTTTGCTGGCTCATTTTCAAGCATTTGCAGCCTTGCCTCATCTTTTTTGTTGTGTAACCTTTGCCAAATTTCACTTGCGAATTTGCAGCGAAGAACATGCTCGAACAAGGCATGAGAGATTGACCTTTTCAAGACAACTTCTTCCTTAGCATTGTTTTGTGTCCACTACTTGAGAGAATCAACATTTTGAACATTATTTTCAGGAGCTGCAGTATCATCTCCATTAACAAAATCCCATAAATCTTTGCCAATGAGATAGGACTCCAAACAAGTCCTCCAAACCTTACAATTGGACTCTATCAAAAGCTCTATACCAAGTCCAATTACACTACCATTCAATTCCATCTTGTACTGCAACTGATTTCCTCTACCAAGGATCTCTCTTTATCAGCCATGACCAGGGACTCTCTTGACATATGCCTAGAGTCTTTTGACTCTGGAATCGCTGACCTCAGTGATGCTTTGACTGCAATTTCATGTCACGACATGGACAGATATTGACTCAAATGCTTGGTGCCGTAGCATCATATCCCGAAACATGTCGGGACGCCTTTCTCGAGCAAGGTGAAGAATCGCCATTGCAGGAGATTGATCAGAAATGGATAAGCTAGCTAGCATCACCGTGGACATCACTATATTGCTCCTAGGAGTTCAAAAATAATCGAGAAATCCCATGTCATGCAAGAACTAAGAAGCATACATGTTTCAGTAACATACTATATGAATGTGGGACTCGATCACTGGTCACAAATAGGAATTTTAAACATTTCATTCTTTATTCCTCTGCCTCAAGAGTCTCTTTCCCACAAATAACAGCAGCATTAAGTTGTGTTATTGAAAGAGACACTTGTATTATTAAGGCCAAATGTTCCTCTTTGATCTTTATATTAATAACAAGTGCGCAATCGATTTATTGATTTACCTGATGATTTAAGGTATTCTTACCTTCAATTTTATAACTCCTTTCTACAGAACCCATTTGTGAATGATTTTGACACCCGGATCTTCTTTAACTTCTTCCTACCAAAATGGTTTCGTCTTATATTTTATGGTTGCAATCTTCTATTGTTTTGTACAATTCTACTATAAACTTCAACACAAAACTTCATTACTAGTTATTATACATGTAAAACCATATGCAATGATGCAAATTAAATACAAAATAAAACATGTGTAAAATTTAATGGGATTAAGCCAACTACTTACCTTCACAAACTATAATTATTATTAAATAATAGTATTGTTTGAGTAAGTCCCGGTAAGTATTAAGTTTCTCCATAATCACCTTCCCCAAATCTCTAAAGTCACTAGAAAATCTAAACATATATTAAAAGCCTTGGCTTTTTACTATAGTAAAGAACATTACAAGTACTTTTTTACTTTCGTCCTCAAAATTTCTAAGGATTTTTTTTAATTTCAAACTTTTTTTTTAATTTCAGTCTCTAACATTGGGTTTACCAGGTATAAAGTTTCATAATTTATTTTAATTTGCTTTCTAAGAAATTATCACAGTCTCATGATCCAAGTCGCGAGTTTTATAAATTAGCTGTGTTGACTCGGGTTATTTTTTTTCATTCTTTAATTAATTTTTTATTCAATTTCATCTTTCGACATTAAGTTTATTGGGAATTAGACTTTATAATTTTTTTATTTTTTTCTAAGTTATTTTGATTTCATAACCTGAATCACGAGTTTTACGGGATAGTTATGTTGAATCGATTCATTTTTTATCCATTTTTTAATTATTTTTTATTTGCTTTCTATAGAGTTATTTCAGTCTTCTGACCTAGGTTTTGCAGGTAAACCTGGGTTGACTTAGATTATTATTTTTTTGTCTTGTTTTTTATCAATTTAATCATTCAAAATTTGATTGATTGGGAATTGAGGTTTATATTTTTTCTTTCTTTCTATGGGGTTATCATATGACCCAGGTCGTAAGTTAGGCCAGTTGTATTAACTTCTTTTTGTCATTTTTTTTATTTTTTTTAATTTCATTCTTCAATATTAGGTTGATTGAGAATTAGACTTCATAATTTCTTTCAGTTTGTATTCTATAAGGTTATCGTTGTTAACCCAGATCACAGGTTTGATTGGTTGAATCAGGTGATTTTTTTTTCTTTTTAATTTCACCCTTAAACATTGGATTGATTAATAATTGAGTTTCATAATTTGTTTTGATTTACTTTTTATGAGATTATCTTGTTCTTATGACCTATGTTTGGCATTTTGACTTGACTTATTTTTTTAGTTGAATTTTCTTTTTAGTTTTATCATTCAATATTAGGTTGATTGATAATTAAGTTTAATAATTTTTTTATATTTGATTTTTATATGGTTATCAAGATCTCATGATCCAAGTAGCAAATTTGACAAGTTGATATGAGTTGATCTAATATGTTGTCGTTTTATTTATAAAAAAAAACATATCCTGATTTTTTAAGAAACTATATTTTTATCAGTTGTTTGGATTATCTTAAAATCTGTTAAGTCAACTAGGTTATATCAGATCAATCCTTATATAGTTTAATTTTCTTTTACTAAAAAACATGAATATTTTTTTACATTAAAAAAATTAATCTAACTCATAATATAATGTAAGTAATAATCTAGTAATATTACTATATAAATGATTAAAAAAATAAATAAAAACATTTTAGAAGTTTTGAGTCATTAGATAATTACCGTGATATGGTAACTAATGATTAGTTTCACTAGTGTAATAGCTGACTCATGTATATTTTTATTTTTCTTCCCCTTAATATTTAACATAATTACCCTATCGTGTCTTTATAGTTTATATTCAAGATGATGCAATCTAGCCTGTAAAAATTAAAGAATTTTGAGTATTCAGATAAAAATTTGATATTTCTAAATGAGAATAACTAATTAGATTATGTGGATAGTTTAATAGATATTTTTATAAATTAGCAGGATATATTTAAATAAAAAAAAAACTAGTCATACCAGACTAGGTTAATACCTTAAAATTATGATAACAAGAGACCCAATTATTATATCAAGCTAAAACTTTTCCCAAGTGATTCCAAAAACAGTTTTCACATTTAAAGCCACTATGTTGTTTATCGAACTGATAAATCTCTCGGAATTAGATAAAAAAATTGTTGTTTGAGCTAATTTTGTTATTTTTCCTAAATATTTTGAATTTTTTTTATTTTCTGATTATGTTTTAATTTTTATAATATCTTCAGACTTTAAATTATTTTCTTGTAGATGTAGCTAGGTTTTTTTAACCTATTTAAAAGACTTATAAATCTCTTGAAAAAATATACATAATACACTAAATTTTCAAAAAAATAAAATTTAGGATTCAAATCTATAACATTTTTCTTCATTGAAATTTATATGTGTTAGCTTCCGTTTGCATCACAATCAAAATCGGCTAGCAAGCTACTATTCCCGGCCATAGAGAAATAAAATTAATTCTTTCATATACCAAGAACCAAACCAAAAATGAGTATAGGATTTCATATGGGGTAGTTCATTGTATCAATTTTCTCTGCATCATACCAATCAAATCAAGCCACTTGGACAACGAAATTCGCTTAATAACCTAAGAATATTATGGACAATATTGCTTATGGAGTCATTGCTCTTAATCCAATGAGGTAAGAATCATATGATATGTCACCAAGAAGGGGGGGAAAAAGAGCCATACCATAAATTGCACTAGTCTGAGACAGGTCGTAGATTATTCCACCCCCTTTTCTTTTTAGCCTACGCCGCCCACGTACTTGTATTTATCATCTCCTCAATTAGGTATGAGGCCTGCTTCCCTGCAACTTCAAGTCGTAGAATTCCCTGACCTTAAGAATATCGACTGAAAAAAGCAAAGAGAAAGAAAATTAGTCTCGGTGAAATGAGCATTTTATATGAAAATGTGAATAACTTACTCTTGATGTGTAATTCATGACATGGTTAATGTTAACAGATCGTTTCTTCAAAAATTAAGCCACCAGATATCAGTATCCTGTTGTCTGAAGTCCAACCACAGACCAAGTGGATGATAGCTGCAACGTTTATGAATTTGGTTCTAATGGAAAACGAATTGGAACACCAATTTCTGGCTACTGCCTGGATACAACAAGGAAGAGCTAGACATCGTGTTAGAACGCGAATTTCTGGCCTGGCTGGAAAACCGAAAGGAAGAGTCAATATTTTTTCCTCAGGTTAAAATAAGGAAATAGAAGGATGAAGCTCTCTGTTGTTATCCTTGACGCTATGCCCTTTATGAAACTATTCCTGGAAAACCAAGCTGGCCATCGTTGATGTGTTGATTTCCAGAACATAAATGCAAAACCGACAGTCCAGAGTATTTTAGAGTATTTGCAAAATCTGCCTGCAATCCTATTTTTTGGGATCAACCTTTTCACCCCCCTAGAGATCCCATAAATACTTGATGTGTCCCATTGTCCAATCACTTTTATTTAATCTAATTGTCTCTCCATTTCTTCTCTCTGTCAAGAGATTCAAAGTTATGGAGCTCAACAAGTCTATCCTCCTCCTCCTCCTTATCTTCTCTCCTTCTCTCTTGCTCTTTGCTGAGGCCATTTGCATCCCTCGCAATGCCAGCAATGACGATAGCCATGGTCCCCCTGGAATGATCTTGCATGTCGCATCTTCAGCGTTCATGCAATCCCTACCGCCAGTTTCCTCCCCATCACAATCACCGGTTTCTTACCCATCATTACCTGATTACCCACCGCATTCTCCTTCCGTATTGCCATCACCATTCAACAACGCCGCGCTGAAGAAAATATGTGGCGTGACCGATCACCAAGCAGAATGTCTTGCCATCTTTGGCCCTTCTCTAACCGGTGCAATCGAACCACTTTCAGTCCTTAAAATGGGAATACAAACTCTCCACAAAGGCTATGAGCAAGCAACAGCCATGGCCACGAAACTAAGTAATGATCCTTCTACAGACGGCGTGGTTAAGGACTGCCTTAGCGTATGCCTAGAAGTATTTGACCTTGGAATGACCGACCTCGATCAAGCTTTGACTGCAATTTCCTCTAACGACATGGACAGTCTGGTTCAATTGCTTAATGGCGTCATAGGATATGCTGAAACATGCAAGGATGCCTTTACCGAGCAAGGTGAAATTGCTTCTCCTTTGGCGGAGATTAATGATCGTTTGGATAAGCTGGGCAGCATTAGCATATCGATTTCTATATTGGTCCCAGGAGTTACAATAATTTAGAAAGCCCATGATATCATATGGGAGGGAGACTCTTTTGTTTTTGTTGTCTTGCCATATATATGTGTGTGTGTGTGTGCGCGCGCCTGTTTTGTGCGGAGAATATTGGATAGTATCGTGAGGAAGCATGCATTAATTTCATCGAGGTCTTATGCATCGATTACTCCGATCCTTCTTACTGATACCTGCAACTTTTTCGTCTTTTTGTTTCACAGCGGATTAATTTTCCAAAACTGAGGGTGTTCCTTGATTATTAAAAGCGTTACTAGGCACAAGACTTTTTCTGTTGATATATGAGAACAATGAAGAGGAAAACTAGTGCAAGATACTCGGAAGAAATTAAAAGATCAAAGATAGCTAACGCATTAAACGACTAGTTGTTTAGGCCAAGTAGTAGTCAGAAAAAGAGAATAAACTCTTTATAAAATTATCAAAATATTAATTTCTTCCCAATTAAAATAAATCATTTCCCTAAAAAATAAAAAATAAATTAAAGAAAAGCATTGCATAAAACATAGTATATATATATTGTTCCAACTCTGGGAATAATTTGTTCCAAGAGAACAGAAATGATGATCATAACAACAGCCAAACACATTCTCAAATATTTTACATCACAGGCACTCTCATGATTCTTCATAGCAGAAGAAAATTGAAATCAAACCTTTTATGAGGAGTTGAGTCACATCTTTCACTATTGTAAATACGTGCTCTGAGATTTTCAACATAAACACCAGTTTGCATGCATGTCTTTTCTTGTCTGGAAAAGAAACCAAACCGACAATCTAGGAATACAGAACTAAAAGTATTAGTTGAACCCTAAAGTATCTGTGATTTAGAACTATATTTCATGAAAAATCCCATTTCTATAAATGAAGAATCCTAAAGCTCCATTACTTGAACCTTCGTAAGGTAATTCATTTAGCGATTCCTGAGCAAACTTAGTACTCCGACAAGAACAGTATCGAGCAAATTTCTTAAAAATCACAGTTTTTCTCGATTGAGTTGCTAAAAAATAAAGCATAGCGATCCTGATGCAAACGTTCTTACTCTTCCTTTGGCTAATAACAAATCGATTTGAAACCAACACGATTTGAAAGTGAATTGAAGCCGTTTCCCATCAACCTAAAATCTGAAAATAAGCGAAACCAAACAGTAGAACACTCAGATATATCATCACAAATGCCTCAAGATCACAATCCAGAAATAGAAAGGTAAAACTCAATTTGATGGAATCAAGAATTAATACTAAGGTTTGCTTATTCCAAAAAAAGAATACTAAGGTTTATTTTTAAAAAACTACAAGGTTAATTTTTAACGCATGCAGCCCTGGTATCCATAGGAAGTTTTGGGGTGTGAAATTGACAATCTCAACACTGGAATGCTAAGATAAGTTAAGAAGGCTGTAGCATTCAAGTTTAGCTCCCAGGAAGAAAATCAATCTTGGTGGTGCGCTGGTATGTGATTAACCAAAGTTTATTATAAAGTTCTTTTTAATAATAAATCTAATTCTTTCTCTGGATTCTGGTTACTTTTTGTTTATATCAAGTCATGTAAAGTAATAATAAATTAAGTTAATGATATTTAATTTCAAGATATATTTTGCAAACAGTGAGGATATATTCTTACTCATATCAAATATTTACATAGTAAGATTCCTCGGATTAAACTAAGGAATCATTTTTCCTTCGGGATAAATGAGAAGGTTCGGAAAAGTCAGATTTTTTTTTTAAAAAAAAATTGGATTTATGAGGTAGGGCAAACACAATTATGTTTGGACTTGTAATTAATTTCTTGGCTTGCTTTCTCATTGCTTTCATGCATGTCTAAGGTATATTTTGAAACCAATAATTTTTAATTGTTGAAAACTTTTCATTTTATTTTAATTCTAAGAACTAGAAAATTAAAGAAAACGTGTTTATTAACTAAATGTGAAAATTGTTTTCTTCAAAACACGTATTTTTAACTCTTTAATCTTCTAGAAACATCAATATAATTGTTTTTCATATTCACCTAATATTTTATAGTTATTTATTTTATAATTTTCTATTTAATATTTTAACCCAAACATTTGAAATTCTTGAATTTAATAAATATTTTTCCTTACTTTTCATGGAAAAATATTTTAGAATAAATAACAAAAATAAATATTAAAAATACTATTTTTTAAAAGTAAACACAAACATAAATATCACATTTAATGGTAATGATAATGAGCTCATTGTATTTGTTAAAAAAAAATTCCCTTCCATTAACTAGCTTAATATATAGTTAATCTTTTTCGAGGATTACAAGTTAACCTTGTTGAAATTTGTCTCCTCCTTGATTTATTCCGAATAGATCCAAATAAAATGGACTAAAAAAATCCTTCAAAATAAACTTAAAAAAATCATCTAAAAAAAAAGACTAAAAAATATCCAAGAAACATTAGCTCGGGCATGGTAGCTCAAGCCCACACACCAGGAACATGGGCTTGGGTAAGTAGCTCGAGCCCGTGCTCCATGCATGGGTGCTATGTAGTGCACTGGGCATTTGCTGAGTGCATGTATGCCCATTCAATTTACTGGGCATGCACCCCCGGGCCCTCGTGGACTCGAGCTATCACATCCGAGCTCAGTGTGTTTGGGTTCAAGAAGCACGCCCGGATCTAGTTTCACCTCTAATGGGCTCGGACACCTTACCCAAGCCCAACACTCGCCATAAATTTTTTTTCTGAACCACGTGCGGGTACCTCGGTATTTTATATCAATTCAATATGTATTATTTTGTGTATAATACAACTCAAAATATCACAAAGGTGAAATTACACTTCAGTCTTTCCTCTTCACAAAGTGACAAGACTCATGAGTTATAAATACACCATGAGACCTATAAAAAAAAAGGTGCACAATCTCTTCATTCTTAACATTTTTAGTATACATATTTTCAGAGTCTATCTCTCTAAAATATCATTGCACTTTTTCTCTCTATAAAATTAATAATTTTACCATCGGAGAGTCCTTATACCCATCAAATAGAATCTTTTGCAGCTACCGGTTACCTAGCTTACCAAGCACCACATGCTACTACCATAGTTACTTATCACCTGGCTTACCAAGCATCAACCGCTACCACTTACCAACCCTCCGGGTTTTTCATATCAAGTCACTAGATACCTTGACCATGGAGAATGGATCAGATTGCTTGGACTAAAAGATCAGCCAATTATCTTTATAATCTACAATATTTTTTTGCCTATGTGAACAATTAACAAAACTATAAACGTTGTGGGTAAAACACCCTGCATAAAAACATTATTCACGTTTTCATATTTCTTTTGTGGACTCATTGTTCAAATTTTATTTTTTTTATCCTCAAATGTTTTTTTGTGTGCGATTGCATCTTTTTAGAGCCAAATTAATGAACAATTGAATCAAAATTATTGACTAAGGATAAAATTGAAAGACAGAAGACTAAAGTAGAAAAGACACTATAAATGGGTGATGATTTTAAAGTTCTCACAAACAGTTTGATTTAGTCTTCAAACTTTATTAGATTATACCTCTTAGGTCGCTCAATGATTTTGCAATTCAATTTTGGTACAAAAGTTTATTTTTATTATTTTTTAGTTTTTGGTTTGAGAGACAAGAAAGAAAGATCATCAAATTTCAGTAGTAGAGAAAGAAAATTAGTGTTGACATCTATTTCGACTACCAAAATGATCGATCTTGGTATCAATATGTTCCATTTGGTTAGGAAAGTCCCACATAGGTGTTTTTCACCTTGAAATTTTATATATAAAAACCATATCTAAGCTCGAGAAGATTTTTTATTTTAGGTTTTTATGTGGTTTTTCAGTTTTTTAATATCGTTTATAAGTCTGTTGAGGTTTATAGGCTCTTTTCTAGGTGTTTTGGATAAAATAAAAAAAAAAGGTTGAAAAATGAGTTTCTAAGCCAAAAAAAAATGAACCTAGATTTTTTAGGCCCCATAATAGCCAAAATATGGGGAAATCAAATGACATGTTGTCTGAATTATTGTGTTTTGGATAAAATAAAATAAAAAGTTAAAAAATAAGTTTCTAAGCAAAAAAAAAATGAACCTAGATTTTTTAGGCCCCATAATGGCCAAAATATGGGGAAATAAAAATTTAGGGCCCATCAATTTAAAAACAATTAAGGGCCTATGTGCGGGTTTTACTAAATTGGTCAGACGTGCTTGCCTGGCTTACTAAGCCTAGCAACGCGTGGCCTCTTTCATTTTTTTTTTAGGTGATATTTTTTTATTTTTTTTAAAAAAATTATATTTCAATTAATATTCCTCTATGATTTTTTTTTATTTTGCTTGTTTAGCCTTTTATAAATAGAGTTTTTATTATTATTATTTTGTATGTATTTAATTTTTGAAAAGATTATTATGATTCATTTATGAATTGTTTTTGTTTTTATATAGATTAATTTTATTTTTATTTTTAAAAATAAAAATATTTATTTTTGAATAATATTTCTAATATGTGCAGCTTTAAATAAAAAAAAAATTCTTATATTTTTTTTTCAATTAGTCTTATGTGTTTGTGTATTTCTATTATCATTTGATTTAATAAAAAAATTATTTATTAAATACAATCGGGTAAATAACTCGTGTTGCGAGATCAAATATCTTGATTTACATCCGTTTCTTGATTTTTTTTCAATTTAATTTTTAGTTTTTGTTTATAATTTTTGTTTATTTATTTATATAAATAATTCTTAATTTATTTAATTAGATGGATGGATAAAAGTTTTAATCTACATTTAGAATTTTTTATATAAAAGAATGTTTGTTTTTAAAAAGTTCATGTATTCATTTTTTTTATTAAAAAATATTCATCGCACAGCATACCACAAGTAAATAGCTAGTGATTTCCCAAATGTTTTAGTTTTTTTTAATTGTAATAATAATATAGTATCTAGTAAAAAGTTCAAATGTCCTTGGCATTCCTGTTTTAAGAAAATGCATTATTATCAGATACTTGGGTAGTTATGAACCTAATCCTTATTCAGTCAGCCTCGATCCCAGTGCGGCTGACCACAAGTCTTGACTTTGATCATGAAGTTGTTGTCTTCGACTTGGTTTCAAGTCGGACCCACAGCATCTGAGACACGTACGACGGTACGAGGCTCGAGCCACCCCGAAGAGTTGTCTTGTTTGTTTCTGCGTTTCAAAAGTATTTTTGATAAAATTTAAAAAATTTTTATTTTTTTATTAACTTGAAATTAATATATTTTTAGTGTTTTCAAATCATTTTGATGTGCTGATGTCAAAAATGATTTTTAAAAAATATAAAAAAATTATTGGCATGCATTTTGGCACGAAAAGCTATTTTAAAAGCAACCGCAACCACACTGCCAAACAAACCCTCTGGGTGCGGTGAGAGAGCGGTGTAAGAAAAAGTTATATTGTTAATAAAAAATCTTTATGTTAGATTTATAATAAGAATTAAATTTATGATACTAAATAAATATGAAAATATATAAAAAATAATCTTGATTTCTTATATTGTTAAAAAATGCTGGTATATAAAAGAGAAAAATTATATTGCTCATATTTGTTTTTTTTTTTAAAAGAATCTTGTATTAAACTGTAAAGAAGCTCTAAAATGTTTTTTTTTTTCAAACTCAATGAAAATTTAAAAAAATGAAAAATTAATTGTTTAAATAAAAAGATATTGTATTTGAACAAAATTAAAAAAATATAGTTCTTTATTTTTCTGATTTCAGTTTTCCAAATAATTATAACATTACTCAGTGTTTTTGACATTCAGTTTTTAAAAATTTGAGAAATATACCAAAAGGCCCCTGTCATTTTCCTCGTCAAATAAGTATCATTCTAAAATAACAATAGAAAAGAAAAGAAAAAGGGGTGCCAATAATACCAGCCACGTGACAAAAACGTGTAAGCATGCGGGTGCGGTGCGCAGGGCCTTAACCTGCGCATAAACTTGCAGTGGAATAACCGCGGTAGGAGAGGAGGGAAATAAAAAGAAAGACACGAGAGAGACAGAAAGGGAGAGAAGGGAGAGAGAAATTGCGTATATCCCTCATCCATTTGGATCAACCGAGTCAAGCGACCGATTCAAAAACACCAACAACAACATCAACAGCAAAAGAGGGCTTGGGCTAAAATCACCCCAAAAGAGAACAGAGTGCGGGCGGGTGGTGTGGCAATAGCCAAAAAATGGAGAACAAGAAGGAGATTATTACAAGTCCTAGTCCTTCTCTAATACGTTACCTCTCTCATTCTTCTTTCTCTAGCCCTAGTTTTCCTTTTCTCTCTAAACTTATTATAACCTTAACCAAAGACCACCAAATCTTTCTACCTCTTTTATTTCTCTCTTCTCTCTCTTTTTTTATTCTGGTCTTCTCTTCTCTTCTCTTCGCTTTTTTCTCCCTGCGCCTCCTTTCTTCTCCGGTAAGGGTCTTTGTTTTCTTCTCTTTTATGGGTTTTTATTTGTTTGTGATGACCGATCAATGCATGGTTGTATTGTGTGTTTTTCTGCGTATATTGATTGATTTGTGATATTTTTTAGTGTGTTTAGCCTCTGGTTAGGATTCATGAGAATTGAGTTTAGTGTTGTCATTTGGGGTTCTTTTTGGTTTACAACTGGGCGTTTTCTTTGATTGATACGGGTTCAGCTGCTTCTATGGTGTCGACTGTTTTTATTGATGGGTCCTTTCGCTTGGTTTGATGTCACACCAATTCGTTCAGGTTTTCAATTTGCTGGGTTTTGATTTCCTATATGGTTAAATTTTGTACATTTTTTCTAATGGAGTTTCCACTATTGAGTTATTTGGTGCTTTATCTGGTATCTGCTTATCTTCTGAGGTTTTATGTTACTGGGTTTTGGGTTCTTTGATGTTTGCATTGTTGAGCTTGATGTAACCAGACTGTGTCGTTGCCAGTAATGGGTGTGGTTTTTCCATTCTATCTTTGAATTCTGCTTACTTTAGTTGGCTTTAGTCCCATGATGTATTATTGTATCTTTCGTTTTGTAATGAATTCCCTGGATGCTGTGCTTTGAATGCTTTACACTTCTATTCCCTCTTGTATCAGTTCTTCATTCTCATGGTTATTCTAATGCAATGTGAAATTAATATACGTGTTAGTTCTTTATCAGGGTTTATCCAATATAATTTCTTTGGCTTTTGTATGTCTTTGATGTAGGGTTAACAAACCATCTTTGGAATTGTTGGTTACTTTGACTTTGCTCTATCTCGTTATCTGTGTGAAGCAGCAAAGGACTGGATAATTTTTCACCATATGGAAGTTTTGGGTCTTGCGCAGTTTGATACCAAGGGAAGTGCTATAAGAAAGAAGAGGAGTCATATTTCTCGCAGGCCTAAGGATTCCCAGACATTTACAGACAATCATGATTATTCATCATTATCGCTATCACCACCATCAGATGACGGGAACAAGGGTTCTAGCTATAAGAATGCTGACAATTCTAGGAGGAAAGAATTCAATCTTAATCAATCTGTCTCCAGGGTTTTTCCAGCTACTAGGACTGAAAGCAAAAATGCGATTTGTAACAGTAACTCGGGGAAAAGTGTGATTAACAATAAACGTTTTAGTGAAGGTGTTCTTGCCCCTGCAAATTGGAGAAGCGCAAGCAACCTGAAGGAATGCATGGATGTGGAGTCTACAACTGCAAATATGTACAGTGGAAGGAATGGTGGAAGTTGGAGTTCAGAGCAGTCTGGAGTGAGTTTAGATGCTTTAGGAAACGAAAGCAAGGTTAAAAATGTTAAGCGTAAGGTTGGTGGTGTGGCACGCACAATTAATCCGAACTCAACAACTAATGGTGTGTCTTCTACAGAAAATCCTCGATTCTCAGACACTTCCAGGTCAAGGCAGAAACTTGGTCTTCAGGTACTGTTGTCATTTTGACTTGAGTGAAATATTGTAGTCTCTTAATTGTTGCATGCATATTCATGCATTGCATTTTTTTTGTATATACACTTTGACTGAATAACAATTTAAATTTCAATTATTTTATTTATTATATAACCTTAGGAAAAGTGCATACCTCCTAACTGTGCACCTGAAGGTTCTTATCTGTGTCTGCGGTTCAAGTTTATATGTTTATTTAACTTACAAATTACTGAATTACTGAACTTGTAATAGTACACCGGAAGGTTTCTATTGTTTTTTAAAGGTATATAAGATGAAGAACTTCCACGTAGAGTTTGCATATCTTTATAGAACTACTCGCATGGTAACTTGACCAAATCTTGATTGATACTTGCATTCTTTGGATCAGTTGTTGATGCCAATTTTCTGCTTGTGCACATAGATTTGTATGTGGGGTTCTTTTGGCACCCTTTATGTCCTTACTTCTATGAAACAATAACAACCTCATTAATGTGTATTATCTCAGTATCTCACCTACTAAGTATCCTCATTATTGATTAATGTCAGAATCCCTGGTAATCTCACCATTTTAAATTGTTCAATTGCAGGGGAATTTAGAGGAGGATCATTTTGTTTCAGGAAAGAGGCCTGGTTTGCAAGGAGTCCCTTGGAAGGAATTCTCTGGAGGAGGTTTTAGTCTCGGGAAAGAGGATTGTTCAATGGGTACTAGCAAAAATACTGCTGGGAAAGAAGGTGATAAGCCTGAACCAGTTCGTAAGAGCAAGCGGGCCCCCAAGAGGCGTGTGCTGGATGGTGATGATGATGAGGATGATGAGATTCGGTACCTAGAGAAACTCAAGTCAAAAGTCCCAACAAGACATAAGGAAGATGATGGCAATGATGATGATGAATCAAGTAAGAAGCAACAGAAACTTTCTACCTTGGAAAACAATAGTGCTTCAAGGCTGGTTAAAGATGGGAAGAAAATATCCAGATCAGACCGAGCATCAGAGGACGAAGATAATGAGGAAGAAGAATCATTATCTAATTGTGATTTCGAAGGTAGTAAGAAGAAGCAGAAAAGGGAATCTATTGAGTCATTGACAGATGGTAAGAGGGAGATGACTTTAACCAAGCGTCAACAGGCTCTTCAGTCAAGCAAAGATGGCTCTTCTGTTCCTGATACTAACTTAATTGAGTTTCCAAATGGATTACCACCTGCACCATCAAAAAGTGAGAATTAATCACTTCCACGCGTTTTTTTCTCCGTTAGAACTCTAGTTTCATAATTAATTGCAGTCTTTTCCCTTGTATTTCTCATTTTTGTTCATTCCAGAGCAAAAGGAGAAACTTACAGAAGTCGAGCAGCAATTAAAGAAAGCTGAGGCAGCTCAGAGGCGGAGATTGCAAGTTGAGAAGGCTGCGAGGGAATCTGAGGTTTGTTTGTGTTTATGCAGTTGTATTCCATATGCATATGAGAGATCCACAGAGGTAAACAAGTATTTGTCTTTTCTTATTTTTTGGGGGGGTTGATTTTGTAGGCTGAGGCTATAAGAAAAATTCTTGGTCAAGATTCCAGCCGGAAAAAGCGAGAAGAGAAAATGAAGAAGCGTCTGGAAGAAATGGCACAGGTATTATCAGTTGTCTGATAAACTTCCTGCTTTGTCTTGATATAAAGCTGCAATAAAATTTCTCACATTTTCATGTTCAGGAGAAGGCTGTCAACGCCCAGATGTCGAGCACCATCAGATGGGTCATGGGTCCTACAGGGACTGTTGTGACATTTCCCAAGGATATGGGTCTCCCTAGTATTTTCGACTCTAAACCCTACAGGTTTTAATTTCTTCTGCAAATTTAAAATTCATGCTAAAACACCAAATTACCAGGTCAAACTTATGTCAACGATAGTTTACTGATAGTTTTCTCTCTGCATATGCAGCTATCCTCCCCCAAGAGAGAAGTGCGCAGGCCCTTCTTGTACTAACCCGTACAAGTATCGAGATTCCAAGTCAAAGCTCCCGCTTTGCAGTCTACAGTGCTACAAGGCAATGGAGCAAGAGGCATCCTGAAACCAACTGCTGATGCTAAAAGAAGTTTCTGCACAGCTCATGTCAATACATAACAAGGGGGCATTTTTTTTCCAGTGTAGAGGGATGATTATACAGATATGTGTGGTTCATCTGCTGTCATCTATAGCTCAAGGATTGATTAATAGAAATTTGTCTTCAATTGAAAGGAAACGATGCTACTCAGAGCGTTCAATATAATGAAATTGATGTTACTGATTAATTCCTCTACCTTTTCAAGTCCCACTACTTGAGGGCGAAATATTCTTTTGTTAAACCAAGCGGATTTTCCATGGCCCATTTGATGGTGAGTTGGTGAAGTCCTTCCAACGCAATTGGAGTAGAGAGAAATTTCTTTCTCCCAAAGAAGACGAGAATTTTAATGGTGATCGCTAACTAATGCGATTCTATTTTTAGGAGAGAAATTATTTTATTATATTATAGAAAAGAAATTTTAAATGGAGATGTTTTTATTATTTTTTTATGGGTTATGAATTTTTTTTTTTTGTATGTTTTTTTTTAGTGGGTCTTAACTAATAGGAAGTTAAAATTTTCTAAAAAAATATTTTATTTTATGTTTTTAGTAAATTTCAAGTGAATATTTTATCTTTTTTATTATTACTCTTACACCTGTGTATTGTATGTTGTATGGTTTATTGGATGCTCGCAGAAGCTTGCAAGCCCGATTGGAACTCAGTCGAGAAGACTGCCGTCGATCTTGACCGGCTCTTTGGTGATACAAATTTTCGTCTTGTGGTGGAAAAGCTATCGCTATCCCACTGGGTGGATGCTTGTAATAAAGACCAATGTTGATACAATAAAGTTCTGTACAACTATGGAAGTACTCGTGTGGATGAACTGTTAGACTCGCCAGCCTACGTCTTTAGATCTCAACTGAGGAAGTCCCTGTGCCGTTTATTGCGGTATGGCGTTCTCTTTAGATGCTATGACATTGCTCGCTCTCAGGTGCCGTGCTTATCTAAGTAAATTTTTTTGAAACAAAAAAAAAAAAAGGATTTTGATAGTTCTCT
>Ga0307510_10003038_pt1 | contig 19362 bp, 20 predicted proteins | sample 12_EM_MG_FD_207224 | JGI IMG/M metagenome (GOLD analysis project Ga0307510, IMG submission 207224) | Populus trichocarpa ectomycorrhiza microbial communities from riparian zone in the Pacific Northwest, United States - 12_EM | ecosystem: Host-associated > Plants > Roots > Unclassified | place...
AGCTTTTGGATTGGTGAATGTGATGTTTTTCACACTTGGAGGAGCTGGGTCGTCTGTGGCACGACGCGCGTTGGTTGCGAGATTGCGACTCGACTGCCAGCGTTTTACTGCTTCGAGGCGCTTGTGGTGCAAAAACCCCGACGACGTGTCGCGTGCCGCTACAGGCGCCGAAAGGAGAACCCCGCAAAGCAGGCCGACAAGGGCAAGCACAGGGGCGAGACGGGTCATGGTTGACAAAGAATGCCGTACTCCCTCTCCCCGTTTTATTTTATATGGTCCAAAATCATGCGATGGAGTAATTGGGCGATGCGCGACGAAAGAAGCATGCCACAGAAACCAGAACGACGCCGGTGATGACCATAGTCGTATCCCTGCCCGGCCATCCAATCATAAACTAGTAACACCATGCCGGTTTGTTAGCTTGGTCATAGAAACTTACGATGCACGACGGGTCGCGAAAATCGGCATTCCATTTGGTACAATTGTTCCGTGAATAGGTTCAAAGTCATAGCAACCGTGATGAACTTGGAAACAGGAGACCGGTGACCGCCCTTTCCGCGGACTATCTCCGACGCAAATGAAAGTTCAGTAACGCTTCTCGAGCTTCTACAGTATTCATTCTATGACGCTTACTGTATCGGCTGACACCGTGTGGACATCTAGAACGTCATTGGTCGCGTCCGATGCACTCACGTGGACTCGGCGATGCGTGGTCCTGTGGTCTCCACAGAGAACGTGAGCTTCATGTTATCGTGATACACACACAGTAATAGCATAACTTATTAGCACACTGCACGTACCCACTAGTACCCCGTTGGTATGAAGAGCTTTCGAGAAGAATTCAACATCGCAGATCTGCTATCGCTCAAAGCCTGAGGCTGCATAATAAGCTTGAGCCTGAGTTGAGTGTGACTTACAGTTTGTTACTCTGGTTGAGTATGTCCCGGCTTGCGAGCCGGGCGTGCGGCGCTGCCCCCAGGACGCCACCATGTGGATGCCACGCCACGATTCTCCGCTGACGTCCCTGTGAACCCATCGCACCTTTCGTTCAAAGGCCGTGCCTCATATCTTGCTCCTCATAACTTAGTAGAACCAGGATCGTGCCACTATCCACGAGGCACTCTATATTCGGACTTTGAACTTTGACACGTCATCATTCTTCCGACACAGCGTGCGCGGAACATGCCTACGCGTGTGTGCAATTCATGCTGCAATATTAATGGCGTGACTCATCGGGAGTATCCTTTGTCCACATCGCAGTGACCTGTGATCAACGTAGCAACGTCGGTACAGCCGAACCAAGGTCTTGTATTTGGGCTTCCCTACTTTCGATGCCATTGCTTGATATCCGCTCGGCATGCCTCCGCATATGATGACGGTACGATGAGTTCGTCAGAAAAGAGCCTGAGTCGACTTATTGCAGTTGTGATCCTGAATCACCACCAGGTGTAGCAGACGGCACCACGTTACGCCCCGCGAACGAGAAGAGATATCCAAGAATAAAAAGGGGGCTGACAGCCACGTCTATCCTGTTTCTATTACTTATTCGAAAGTCTCGTATAACGGTTACGTGGCGACTGCGGGTATTGTGATCTTCTTGCGATAAAATCAAGAAGCCAGCGAGGGAACCACGTGAAATCGGCTATCGCCCGTGAGTTCGGGGTGGAACTTTGTGAACAAATGCTGGCCTTGATGCATGATCGAGCGCACCGTCTGGTGTGGAATCTGGGAGCAATGATTCAGGAATGCGAGAAACGACCTCGATCAGGGGTTCGTGTGCCTCTGGGAGGAGTTCCGTAATTACCTTGGCGAAGAAGCGATTGAGCAGTGTGACGACGTAGAGGCGGAGCTACTGGTGTAGGGATGAAAATTCCAAGGAAGGGTCTATGAGTGTCTCGGAGTCCGCCAACTTCGAGTCGGGCCTCAAAGGATTCAACCTATAAATACAGAATATGCCGTTAGTTTATCATCTCCGTTTGTGTGACGCCGCACTTGTGATCCCCAGCCATTCCTCGCGATCTTGACCAAAACGCCACCGAGCAGTCCCTGTCCTCCTGTAAGGTGTGGACCTGCGCTAGCCTCGGATTGACACGTCAACGTTACCTTCGCACGCACGCACGCCTCTCCCCCCGCCTCCATCGCCTCGCAATCGACACTCATCTCTTTGACTTTCCATATTCCGACACATCTCGCCTCGAATCTCGCTACCGACAACACGCGAATCGCCCAGAGCCGCCAGCACAACAGTCGCGCGCCGCCTCGAGGACGGCGAATTAGGCCCAAGCACCTGGCCATGTCGGATAGGATCGTTGTTCATAGGTTTCCATGCGCCTTCGTACGTTTATTGCTTTCTTTCTCATCAGACTTTCCGCTCGCTTTTCTCCTTACTTTAGATCTTCCTTATTCAACCTCACGCCCGCTGTCGTGCATTTAACTTAATACAACTCACTCGTTTACACGCAAATCTGGATATCGAACGTCACCATGCGGGTCTGTCGCCGGCAAGACAGATTCCTTTCACCTTCCCTTTTCCTCCATATTCTACTCACCATTATTGGTAGCATACTTGTCTCTATCGCATCAGCCCCAATTGTATAAATACCCGTCGCCCGGCCTCGCCGAAAAGGAGGCAACTTGTGGCCCAACCTTTCCCTCCTTTTCTCATTTGCGTGCCGGGCAACCGTGGCCCATCCCCTCTCCCTTCCTCATAGCTTCGCTCGCTTGAACATAACCGCTGGCAGACGCGCAATCGCTACTCGCCGTCCGTTCCCCACTTCCCTCCGCGGCGCGATCTCGGATTTTCGAGAGCGCAGCCTTGATCTTGCTTCGCTTCGTACTCCACCCCTTAATCTTGGAACTCACGCGCGGACTCTACGTCTGCCATACACTCCTTTCTTCGGATTGGATACGGCCTGAGCGAGGAGAATCGCACCCGCGCAGGTCCCCCACACCGGCTTTGTCTTGACGAACTCGCTGAGCGGTTCCATTAACCCGCTCAGACGCGCCAGTAGCGCGATGGTGGTCGACTCTGGAGCGGGTAAGTCAGCGCACACGGACTTGAGCGCCGAGAACACAAGCGTATTTTCGTGGTCCGCCGTGAAAAAAAAAAGGGAAGAGAACAGGGCAGAGTTCCTCCGGGTATGATCAAAGCGTCGCACCGCTTCAGCTCTTCTGGCGTGCGAACTTCGATCGCCTCTTGTTCACCGAAATCTCCTGGAGCATCGCCTGGTGTTCTGCGAACATACCTCGCAACGCTGCGAATCTCCTTCCCACGTAAGCAATCTTCCCCCCTCGGGCGGTAGAAAGGAGGAAGAATTGATTGATTTAGCTCGCGGACATACCGAGAACTCCGGTGACTAGGTCAGTGGTTTGAGTGTCTCGCATTTCTTTTTGTGCTATCCTTTTCGGTTCCCTGTGGACTCTTTAATTCCTTGGTCAAGAGATTTCTTTCCCATGGCCGCCGAGCCACAGCCAGCGGACAGCAGAGCCACGGCCATGGACGACGGAACGGGCCCGATCCGCCATCAATTTTGCGATAATCTTTCTCGTGCTCTCCCGCCAGCTGCCGGTAAAACCAGGCTCCGGCCCGGCCCGCGGACCACCCTTTTTTGAATGCCCAAAATTTACCGCAGGCAGTATATATCGCTATCGTAACGCGTGCATGCGCGCTGGGCTTGGGACGCCCGAATTCGACTACTGCCGACACGTCCGCCCGACTCGACCAACGCCACAGGACAGCGCATACGCGTGGCATCGCCTCCCCATTTGCTGCATTTCCCCTCACCCTTGTTATTCCGCGCTCGTTTTCAGGACGCACCCTCTTTATTAGAGCTAAGGACAATTAGTATAGATTGTAAATAGCTAGGAGTTGAGCTATAAAACCTGCAGGCAGAACCGTGAGCGAGAGATTAGCAACACCTCAGCCATACCGTTTTGCGTTGCATTTGCCCCATTTCATTTCTGCGTTTGTATTTAGTCCTGTCCTATCCTGCCTTGTCCTATCTCGTTTCGCCCAGCATCGTTCAAGCTGCTCACGCGGAGCCATCCTCTCTCTTCCCCTTGCCAGTGGTCCTGGAATTAACAACCACCATCCCGCTTCGACTTCTCGCTCCGTTGTATGCTAGTGCTCTCGGACTCGAACGTACTTTGGTTATATTTTGCCCTATATCGCCTTCCTTTTCCCGAACTCATGCATGGACTTTCGTCTACATATACACTATCAAACTTCTAGAGCTATCCTAGGTCCTCGTCGCTCTACACACAGACGACCAGAGATTGACTCTTAGTCTGATGTTAGGCACTTTCTCCTTCCGCTGTGTCATGTGGGCCATAGGCTGCAGCTCTACAGTCGGATCGTCCGGCTTTCTTATCTGCCTTGTCGCACCGAACATCTCCGATTTATAGGACTTTACCCTGTATTATTACCACCACTGACGCCTACTTGCACCTGTCGCTGGTGAAAGTAGTCGCCCTGATTTTCGTCAGTGACACCTTAGGTGAACCGCCCAATCGGATGTCCATCATGATCCGGCTCGCTTCATACGTTCACTGGATAATGCTGCCTTTACATTAGATTCGTTGAATGCGCTCAAGAAATCATGTCCTAGACTAGGGCGGCCCGACGTCAGCTATGTAGGGATTGGCAAGGGTAAACCCGGGGTCACTCAAGGCTGACCCCAACCCTGACCCCGAAAAACCCCCACCCCTCTCAGGGTAAGGGTTTTTCCGGGTTGGGGGTCAGGGTCTGCCAGGTCAGTCGGGTCAGAAAACCCCACTGGGTAGAGACAATGGGTAGCACATACTTTGTCATCATAAAATGGTCCCAGTCCTGTGTGATCGTTGTCTCTGCAAGAGTGAGGTGGTGATGAGTGAAGTGGTTTGAGGAGCAAGTCGGAGAGTAGGCAGATCCATTGTATAGCAGATGTTGTGTCTGCGTGTGAGTCCAAGAAGAAGGGGATGTAATAGAAACCAGATAAGGAACCAGGCCGCGCTCCTGAGGATCTGCGAATGTGCCATAGAGTAGATTGGGGTACAGACAGTGAGTAGCGATCGCGCGTCCACTAGCAGTTGTATTCAAGCAAAAGAGGGAAGGAGAGGAAGGGGCTCAATTGCCCGGCACACACACAAGAAGGAGGGGAATCTTGGGCCACAGTTGCCTGCTTTTCAGCAAGGTGGGCACACGGATATTTATATGGTTTGCTGATGCGATTACAAGACAAGTACGATAGTGAGATATCAATGAATGTAAAAGGAATGTAAAAAGTGTCAGTCTTGCCAGCGACAGACCCACACGGCAATGTTCAGTTTTGGGGGCATGGCAGCAGGTGTGAGGTCGAATAAGGGAATGCTAAGGTAAAGAGGAAGTGAGTGGATGTTCTGATAAGAAAAGAAGGCAATAAATGTATGAAAGTGCATGGAAACCTATGGACAATGCTCCTTATCCAACAAGGCCATGGTGCTTGGGCCTATGCCGCCTACTTTGCTGTCCTCAAGGCAGCACGCGACTGTTGTGCTGGCAGCTCTGGGTGATCCAAGTGTTGTCAGTAGCAAGATTTGAGGCGAGATATGTCAGGATATGTAAATGACAAGGGAATGGGCATCAATTGCAAGGCGATGGAGGCAGGGGAAGAGGCAAAGGGACAAGGCATGCTTGTGAAGGGAACGTTGATGTGCAGAAACTGTCATGTGGTTGAAAATGGCCAAATCCGAGGCCAGCGCAAGTCCATACCTTACACCATGGCATGCACCGTCCAATACCCGGGGTACCCCAGACTGGGGTGAGGGTTTTTGCAGGGTGGACAAACTTCCACCCTGACCCCAACCCCACTGTACCCTACCTGGCACCCCATGGGGTTTACCCTACCCCTGCCAATCCCTACAGCTATGTGTACGAAAGTATAAGGCAGAAGAAAGAGACGAACCTTTACAGCTGCACAACGATCTGTTAGAACACAACGCATTGTAGTCACATTGTGATCATCGCACCTGGACACTTAGACATGTGACATTCATACAAGTATATTAATCTTTCTTTTCGCATTTCTCCTCCCTCAGTTCGCGTTATCTTTCCAGAACTGAGGGTAAGTTTTATTGTCATACTTTTGTTCATACTTTACTGATTACATTGATGTAGTCTACTCGTCAGGTAGAGATTGAATTTAGTTCACATTATCTTTCCAGAACTGAGGTCTACTTGTCAGGATTGTACAGGTTATGGGCCCTGTCGCCCAACTCTAACTTGTCAATACTCTAGTTCCTCATACTGGTCCTCCGCGTGCTCCTGCTTTCTTTCTATCACTCATAACTTTCCTTCCCTCGAACTATGTCTACTCCTGCCACTCCTAACCCCCCTACTGCGCCAAGCAACCCTCCTACCGGTGGTTCTGTGCCTGCTGGGAGCTCTGCACCTACTGGGGGTTCTGGCGCACCAGTGACTACTGGTTCTACTGGGAAAGCCAAGGCTACTGTTGGTTCTGGCAATATCACCATTGTTGAATGTTTGATCGCTGATCCTACCTGGCCTTCGACACTAATTCTCAATCTTACCGAAAACAATTGGATTGAATGGAGTTGACATGTCACCCTTGTTACTGATGGATGTGCTGTATCTAAGTACCTGAAAGGGACTTTAGTTTGCCCCGATCTGACTACCGATCCTGATGCTCACAAGATCTGGGGAACAAATGATACAGCCATATGTGTGTTCATGCTGAAACACATGTCATCCGACAAATTTGAATATGCTTCCCCTTTTGACACTTCCCACACAGTCTTCAAAGCACTCTGGACATGCCACAAAAAATTGGGGCCACACACTCAAATCAATCTCCTTTTGAAGGAATTCAGTATCTTCTACAAGCCTTCCATTCCCATGACTACTACTTCCAAACAACTTTGTGACTTCCATGAATGCATGAAGAAGATGGGCAAAATCAATGAGGATAAGCTATTCCTATTTGTCATCATCAATGCCCTTGGACGCCATTTCCCTCAGCTTCAATCGGACATACATGGAATGACAGACAATCCCAACTTCAATTGGGCAGCAGCCATTAGGCGTATCGACACTGAAGCAGCACTTGTCCAGAGGCGTGCAGAAGTAGGAGTCACACCAGCTACAATCGCTCTTTTTGGTACTTCTAACTTGGACTCCAAAACACCTGGGGCTGCTATTGTCTGTTCCAACTGCAAGCACCTCCATCATACCATTGATTTTTGTATCAAACCAGGAGGGAAGATGGCTGGGCGCACTCTGGAGGAAGCTAAGGCTGCTCAACATGCTGCTGCAGGGAAGGCACCCTGACCTACTAGGGGATCAATGCAAAGTGGGAGTGCCAACATGGCTACTATGACTACCAATACAACCCTGACTACAAACACCATTACTACTGCTCCTTCGAATCCTGCTCTGACCACTGTTACCACAGTTCCTGCAAATTCCTCTGGGGGTTCCCCTGTTGTCATTAACAGTGTCTTGTATATCCTAGTACCCACACCAACAGATCCCCCTCAACAAACTGCCAATCTGTGCAATCACACTGGGGCAACGTATCAGGTCAATGACTTACTTGACTTCAGTGGCATGATTGCTGAAATGGGACCTCACAGGACATCGCTCGATTGGGGACATTATACTAAGGTGGCTGATCATTCGGACAATAATACATCTCACGTCGCCTCGCCCTCCACTCCCTTCTCCCCCTTGCACCTCTTGGAATCACCCTTCATTCTGGATACTGGCGCAATGTGTCACATCTCACCAGAACGCTTGGATTTCCAGAACTTGAGGACTATCCAACCTCACCTGATTAAGGGTCTTGGGGGGACGTGCATCTATGCTATGGGAATGGGCACGATCGAGTTGACTATGGAGGATGGACATCGCCTTACATTGCATGATGCCCTATTTGTTCCTTCCTCTTCTGTCCAGCTTATCTCTGTCCTGACACTCAATTGTGATAGTGGCACAATCAGTTGCTTCGATGAGAAGACCTGCTGGATACTCAAGAAGGAAACAGGTACTACTGTTGCGCAGGGCGTGGTATCAACCACTTGAAACCTATACCTTCTTTCCTTCTTTGCTCCCCACATCATCCCTTCATCCAATAACACCGACACCACCCTCTATGCATCTCGAATCCCCAATGTTGAAACATGGCATTGCAGACTTGGGCATTGCAACGCATGTACTATCATTGACATGGCTCGAACCAACGTCGTAAGAGGTATGCCTATCAACCTCTTCGCTATACCACCACAATGTGAACATTGCATTCTTGGTAAACAGGCCCGTACCCCGGTGCTGAAAATGTGGGAGGGAGCAAAGGCTACTAGATGGTTGGAGAGAGTTTTTGTTGACTTGTGCGGCCCTATGTCTGTTACTTCCCAAAGTGGGCACTTGTATGCCATGAATATCATTGACGACTTTTCGAGTTATGTCTGGATGATCCCCCTCAGAGCTAAGAGTGACACCGCTGATGCGCTGCAAGTTTGGCATCACTTGGTAGAAAACCAATGCGGTGAACGACTCAAGATCCTTGTCACTGACAATGGGGAACTCTTATCCAATGCTGTGGTGGCGTGGTGTGGGGAGCATGGTATTGAGCACCTGCTGACCGCACCCTATACATCTGCTCACAATGGACGTGTGGAGCAATTACACAGGACCTTACTTGACAAAGTGCAAACGATGCGCCTAGCTTGCAATGCTCCCACTTCTCTCTGGGATGAATTCTGTGCGACGGCTGCCTACCTTACATCTTTGACAGCCACGTCCTCCCTTAATGGGAGGACTCCTTTCGAACTCTGGTTCGGACATTTCCCCTTGCTTTCCCACTTACATGAGATCGGATGTAGAGCCTTCGCACTTGTCCTAACTCACAACCCGAAGCTTCTCCAGCGCTCTGTTCCTTGCATCCTAATTGGCTATGCTCCGCATGCTAAAGCTTACCGCCTGTGGAATCCGGCAACTGGAAGGGTATTCAACTCTTATCACATCACTTTCGTTGAGCATCTGGATACCTTGCCTGCCAATTTATTGCCTGGAACTCTAGTAAACGTCGACGATGGAGGTCTTCCTCCTTCCTGGGATGCTATCATGTCCACACCCACCACACCTTCATTTAACTCTGTGCTTCCCCCTTCTGATTTCATTAATCCAATTCCTTCCACAATTAACAATCCTTCTAACATTTCTTCTACTACAATTTCGAATTCCTCAATGCAATTACCTACTTCAAGTTCTCCTGAATTATCTCATGGTACTATAACAACTCCTCCAAATTTACCTACAAATCTTCCAAATATGTCAACTTCTATTCCGAATTCTTTAGTACCTTCTCTACCGATTCCATCAGAACTTACTATTGACCCTTCCTTTGTCCTACCTCCTTCTGTTACTGTTACACCTCCTTCTCCTCCTCGTGCACCTGCTTCGCCTCCTTGCGCATATGACCCAGCTCCTCCGCCGCTCACCCCGCAATCATGTGCCTTTCTCCTGTGAGGACTCTCATGATGGTCTTCTCCCTGACACTCATCTCTCCGGTGCGTTATCCAATGTTCGTGCTTCCGCTCTCCACCGTCAGGAGGAGCATAACACCCGTCGCGCTGCGCAATTGAAAGACCACACTCAAGCCTTCCTCACTGAGTTCGCACCTCTCCATCAAACTCATCTTCTCCTTGCTGTTGACCTTGACCGGAACTCCTCATTTTCCTCCCTCTCCATAGACGACATCCTCTCCGCTCTCTCTGATGGTACCATCGAACCTGTTCTTGACTCCGGTGATGAACCTTCATGGGCACAAGCCCTTGCTTCTCCGGAATGCAAGTACTGGATTGCTGGAGGACGTGATGAACTCAAGAGCCTTGAGGACTTGAGGGTATTCATATTGGTCCCATGCTCCGAGATTCCATGCGGACAACGCCCACTCAAAGGGAAACTGGTTTGTAAGCGGAAAAGAGATGATGTGGGCAACGTGGTATGTTACAAAGTGCAGTACGTAGCGAAGGGATATGCCCAACATTACGGAATCGACTATGACAAGACCACAGCTCCCACTGTATGTCTCAAATCTTTCCAGGTTCTCTTACACATTGCTGCCTTGCTTGGTTGGGACGTACAGCACTTCGACATAAAGACCGCCTTCCTCCACGGTATCCTCCCAGAAAACGAAACCATGTTCATGGAACAACTGCCTGGATTCGAGGTTCCTGGAAAGGAAGACTGGGTTATGAAGTTAATGAAGAGCATCTATGGGATGAAACAAGTGAGCAGGGTTTGGAACCGGACATTTGACAGGGCAGTACGAGGTTGGGGATTTAAATGGCTATCGAGTGAGTGGTGCATCTATTGGCGACAAACCCCTACTGGGACTGTGATCTTCACTGTTCACGTTGACAACATCATTTCTATCGCCCCCAAGCCGAGTATGAACGAGGCTTTCAAGTCACAACTCAAGGGCAAATGGGACATCACCGACCTTGGACCAGCGAAATTCACATTGGGCATCGCCATCTTCCGCAATCCATCCGCCAATACTATCTCCATTTCCCAAACAGCCCTCATCGATCGGGTAGTCAAACAATTTAACCAACGCGACATGCATCCAGTCGACGTTCCCATGGTTGCTGGGTTACAACTATGCAGACCCAACAAGACAGATCCAGTACCCCCCGAAATTGCAGCCTGGGTGGAACGCACCCCATATCGCTCACTTGTTGGTAGCCTGATGTACATTGCCATTGGTACCCGACCAGATATAGCATATGCCGTTGGACGCCTCGCCTCCTTCCTCAACTGCTATAGACCTGAACGTCTGAACACTGGGAAGCGGCCATCCGTGTACTCCGCTACTTGAAGGGTACACATTCCCTGGTTCTAAAACTCGGTGGTCAGAATTCCCTCCGCCTTGTGGGATACTCGGACTCAGATTATGCCAACTGTCCCGATACAAGTCGTTCCATTGGAGGATACTGCTTCTTGCTGGGTTCAGGAATGGTTTCCTGGAGTTCACGAAAACAATGTACAGTCGCAGATTCGTCTTGTTATGCCGAGTATATTGCATTGCATGAGGCGTCTCACGAAGCCGTATTCCTTAGGGAACTACTGGATGAGATCGACTTCCTCCCCACTGGCCCTACACCCATCCACTGTTATAACGACGCTGCGTCTATTCTCTCCGAGGACCACCTCTGGCATCCTCGAGTGAAGTATATCCGCGTCAAATACCACTATGTTAGGGAACTGGTCTCTGATGGGGAGGTAAAAGCGACTCGAATATCCTCCGCAGATAACACCGCAGACATTCTGACCAAGCCACTGGCTCGGGCGGATTTCTTGCGATTGCGACCCAATTTGGGACTTTGCATCGAGGAGGAGTGACCGATTTTCTTCTTTTCTTATCTGTTTTACTTCTTCACAGTTTTAACCTATTCGTATTCATACAGTTCATAACATTTCCGGTTGTCCATGTGAGGAGGAGTGTTAGAACACAACGCATCGTAGTCACGTTATGATCATCGCACCTGGACACTTAGACATGTGACATTCATACAAGTATATTAATCTTTCTTTTCGCGTTTCTCCTCCCTCAGTTCGCGTTATCTTTCCAGAACTGAGGGTAAGTTTTATTGTCATACTTTTGTTCATACTTTACTGATTACATTGATGTAGTCTACTCGTCAGGTAGAGATTGAATTTAGTTCACGTTATCTTTCCAGAACTGAGGTCTACTCGTCAGGATTGTACACGATCAAGGTATCTGTCTGCACCAAAACCAACCAATAGATAATCGAGCGCCGAGACAGCAGAACGAGTCGTAGAAGAAAGAGCGTGGAGATGGAGAGTAGAAAGCCGACGACGTTGTTCTCAAGCTGACCAGTTGGTGCGGTAGAAGTCGGCATGCTCGAACTTCTTCCTGATCTGGTCCAAGAAGTACCAGCCAGGGGTGCAATATGTAACATGGTTGCTGGTCGACCCGCCTTTGTTAACTCCAGAGTGGAGTTGGCCAACGATGCGAGCATTGCCATTCTTCGTGTGCCAGACGAGGGAGCCCGAGTCTCCCTTGGCGGAGAAGGCTTCGGCACTCTTGACGCCCGAGTTGTAGATGCCGAGCTCGACGGACTCGATGCCGACTTCACTGAGAGTGAATGACACCAGGCCGGCGTAGCGTCCGACAGTGAGGTCGGTAGTGTTGCCGTCTTTACCGACGATAAGGCAGCGCTGGCCTTCGCTGTCGAACTCTGCGGGGTTGGCGAGGTCCTCTTTCGTGGCGCAACCCTCGATTCTGAGCTTTCTCTCCTCGGGAAACTTGAACATGGTTGCACCACCACCCAGAGGATAGAACATCGCCGTAAGTTCTTGAGGAGAATACTTAGATCCTGAATAAGGTTGTTTTCGTTAGACGAGGTAAATATGAGAAAGATGAGTCGAAACGCACCGAGATCAACGACGTTGCCCTCGAACTCATCCTTGACCTTCGCATCAGCGGCCAAAAATGCAGCCCAGTCCGAGGTATACAGTGTGCCGCCTTCCACGTCGACCGTGATGGCTGCAGCGTATTGAACGTGGCCAATGTTGCGGTGGAAATTAATGTCGGACCAGTCTTTCGTGACTTCGTCGTACAGGGCCTCGAGATCGGCGATAGCCTCGTGCTCGTCTTCCAAGTTGCGTTGATTCGCGCGGATCTCTCTCGTGTTCTCCGCGTCCTTCTTCTCCTTCGCCTCTAGTTTGACGATCTCTCGGGCCCAAAGGTCGGCGAGAATGCTGTGGTCACCGATGACCTTCCTGATCTCGTCGAGGCCCCGCTGGAATCGACGCATCCCGCAAACTCGAACGTGATCCTTGGGTGCGCCGCCTCTGTGCTCGTACTCGACGGTGGTGTCCTTGCGAAGGACGTGGCAATTGCTGACTCCGTAAACCTTGTCGCTGGGGTTGCCATCCTTGTCTTTGTTTTCGTGGAACCAGAGGGTGAGAGTGCCCCGGGCATTTTCCTCCTCCATCCCTTCGGTCGCAAGGGGAATGCCGAGAAGAGCAGTGAGGAAGCGACGGACATAGTGGGTGGCGTTGTTGCTGCCGACATGGCGCATAAGGGGTGGACCTGCCAGCCTCTGCGGGACGACCTCGCGCCATTCCACAACAGCATCCTCGACTCCATTCTTCAACAAAAGCGCAAGGATCTCTTGGGAGACCTCGTGGGCGGTATCGGAGGAGGTAGAACCAGGAATGACACCGACCCATATGACGACGGGACCGAGACTCCCCTTCTCCTCCTCTCCCGGCGGTCCATGGGTGAAGAATCGGGCAGGGTCAACGGACGACCAGTTAATCTTCCGAGCCTTGATCAGGTCACGAATCTCGGGACCGACAGTGTCCCAGACACCATTGAGCGGGGTGTCAAAAACTCCACGGAGCGACTTGACAGGGATATGGCCGTGTCTGCCGACGGGCTTGGGGAAGAGTGTAGTGAGGAAATCCGAACGGTAAACGAGTTCCGGGTGGTCGCCGTCCCTGGTGATGCCGTTATAGTAGGAAGTCCTCTCGTACTCGTCAGGGGTGTACTGGGAGACAACGGTGGCACCGCTGGCAAGGGTGAGGGCGGAGAGATTGGAAGACACCGCAGACACGTCGCTTAGGGTCGGGGAGCCGGGCGAGCCAGGGTCCTTGCGTTGGTGGCCCCTGAAGTTCATGCACTCGAGAGCGAAAAGGGAAAGTTCTGAACGGAAGGTGGTAAGTGTGGTATAGACGCGGAAAGAAATTAAAGGACTCGCTCAACAGCTCCGGGTGCTTTTTCATGGTCTCAACCGCCTGCGCGGCGAGTTCAGAAACGCCTACAAGGGAGATGGTAAGTGTGGCATAGACGCGCAAAAAGACTAAGGGACTCGCCATCGCCCAGAAGACCGGCTTTATTCAGTTCAGCTTCGGTGAATGCAAAAGCTTCAAAGGGTCAGTGTGGAACAGACGAAGGAAAAGACGATAGGACTCACTTGGTGAATCCATCAGGAATTCGGTTGGGTGGGAGTGTGGCGCTCGCCCCTGAGACCGGGCCGGGATGTGGTCATGTTAAAGATTATATTAGTGGAGTGTGCTACATGTACAAGTTAGCCATGCAGTGGCACATATGTGAGAAAAGAGAGAACTAACTTCAGTCAGTCTTTGGGATGAAAGACTGAGTACTGAGGGTCTTATGCAGCACTATAGAATTCTAGCCAGACTGGGAGTTGAACCCAGGCCTACTGGATATATACCAGGTGCTCTTCAATTGAGCTACCTAGCCTTGGGTATAAGGTGGTATTGCCTCTCTAATATCATTGAGCTGTGTCTCATGCTCAGCAGTAAGTCCTGTGTCTGTCACCCTGATGAAATGGCTGGCCCAGAGACACTGAAATGCACATGAATGGATTAGGGAGGGTCACTAGTATGTAGTGTAGTGTGGATTACATGTACTTTTTTGACTGACTTGGAAAGCACTAAAAAAAGTAGAGGACATACCTTTTTTGTGCTTTTTTTTTTTTTACTTTTTACATCAAAAACATGAAAAAGCACAAAAAAGCACAAAAAAGCATGAAAAAGCACTGAAAAGTAAACTAGGGATTTTCCTGATGCGCCACTCCCTCATTATCCTTGTGGTGCCCAAGAGCCCCAAATCACCATCGTGATCGATTCGACGAAGACCCGTTCATGCGGAGATTACAAAACAGCCTGAAAGTCATTATTAATCGCGAATGGAGGCACAATTCCGTATCGTGGTTGAGTTCGTGCGTCACAAACTAGATCACGATACGGAATTCGGCCTTTGGCCCCTCCTTTACTGGGCTGTATGCGCACGATCTGAAAAGTTCAAAGGAGAACATCACCTAGACGACCCCGTGCTATCCGCGTGCTCCAGTCTGTTCATCATCGTCGACGATTACAATTCGCCAGCTATACATTTTACACATTTTTCAGCGAAGGGGAGTATTCAAGGTCGAAACGCCTTGCTAAAGCAAAGGATGCCATCTTGTTTCCGCGTGTCCATGACACGGGCCCTGATTATCATCGCGCAAGTCTGTCTACGGACCCAAGAACCTCCAACATGATATCCGGCAAACTCACGTCGTGGAGGGGTATTCATTGTGTTAGTTGGAAGCTTACATTCGCTCAAGTCGTATTCCATCGCTACTCTGCGGTAGCACCGAGAGAATTAAGCTATTGAAGTTTCTGCTGCCACCCTTCATAGGCAAGCCATAACAGAACTGAAGAACATTGCTTCTGAATCTTTATGGGGTATTCCTGAAGCCCATTAGATATTCCATTATTTGGAGCGCCGCCTGTACGGATGAATATGGTCATCTCCTCATCAACCTCAGATATCTCCACTTACGATAGGTGAGTCTCCCGGTACCCTGTATCAGTCGTCATGGGTCAGCCGGGGCGTTAAGACACTGCGGCATGGGGTCATCGCTTACATATGTCCAGAGAGTGAGACCTCAACGTAGGTCAATCCGCGCTCAGAGTGCATGTTTCCCAGCGCTCCAACGTTGTCAACTATGAACGAATCTTTCGAGATATGCTTCTGGAAGCCCTGTTTCCCGGCCCCTGATAACTCGGGTTAAGCCGAAGCTCCAAAATTACAAACGTAGTATAATAGGACTTACAAGTCATGCTGTTGACACACGTAGGTATTACTCAAGGCGATCACGGACGCAGACAGAATACAACTCACTTTTGGAGAACGATGCGAGCGCCCTCAGCAATCAGGACGAAGTCACTGAGGCCATGCACAATTACCGAGCGCTTGCTCTTTTCGATGACATTTGGGAGGACTGTGAATGCCGGCGGGAGACTCGCATCTCCCTTGGGGAAAACATTATCCGTGCACACCACCCAGTCAACGTCAGGTGCGTGAATTGCCGCCTTGACATCAGGACGATCGAAGTACACAGGAGCAATCTGAGTCACGAAAAACGATCCTCTAGTAAAGTAAACATGAAATTAGTGAGATGAAACAGGAAACGGAGGGCCTTACGGGAACCCAAGGACGTCCCACGGTACTGGCCACTGTAAAACGACATCAAGTGGTCACGAACAACAAGTAAAGCAGAGTGCATACCATGTCAAAGATACGATAGATGTTGAAAGCTGGGTTCACAAGCAGCGCCGCATTGAAGATCTCATCCCAAACATCGCAGCCAGGATCGAACTCCGTTGATTTACCAGGAAGGGGAAGCAGTCCTCGGGGTGGGTACGTCACATACTTCTTCATGTAATCCGAATAATTGCATCCTTTTGCGACCGAGTCTAAATGCTTGAGGAATGTCTGACTGCACAATACCTTGAGTCACTGTTGGAAAGTGCGAAGAAGGGAATGACGGACTTGAAGGCGAAGACATTTTCATATTTATGTACAAAGTCGACAGCTGGGATTTGTCCCTGAACGACGTCCCAGCCGATTACAGCTGCATTCGAGCCAAGGATGAGCAAGGCTCTAAGTCGAACCTTAGAGGAAACTCACGGTCGTTAATCCAGATACCCTGCAAATCCAGGTCGAGTGTTGACCTCGTGGTTTTCTCGTAGATGTAGTTCGCGATGTCTTTATCCATCCATCAGTCAAAAAAAACGTAATTTCCAAGATTCCACTCACACGGCACATACATGCCTGCATACTGCCTTTTTGTCAAAAGTAATTCGGTCACTATCCAAGGACGTGTACTCACACTTTCACCTGTGACATAGAATTTCTTCCCTTTGAGTTCCGAGAAAATTTTCAAGAACTCTTTCAAGAATCCTACGAGGTGAGCTGCCACATCTTCCTCGTTCTGCCGTAGTTCCGGACGTGAGCGTCATATTACAGAGCCACACGGTCATGGAGGGGGCATACCTTATCATTCGGCTGCCCTTGGGTGAACCCGGTACCAACAGGTTGTTCGACATAGAGAACGCTGGAAAGATTGGTCCAACTCCACTCGTTCTGCGTAGGCAAAGCCTGGCCATTTTGCCAGGTAAAGGGCTGGGATCATGCGTCAGGTATGGCACCTCAACTGGGAAATAGTTGCGGTGCAGCTTACGCCATTCTCCTTCAAGGAGCCATACAGAGACGAACACCCAGGTCCTCCGTTCGTCCTTGAAAATACCCGGTTTGAGTACGACTCATACAAAACCTTCAATTAGGACATGCGGCATACCAGAAGATGAGGTCGTCTAGACTTACTTCCGGTCCAGGAGGGAAGAACCAGAAGAACAGCTGAGAAGTGAGTAAGACCAAGCTGAATTCACCCGAAGAGTTTCCCTGTGACTGAACCTTTCTTGTCTCGTTTGCCGCAGGGCTGACGGGTATCAGGCCCGCCCACGACGGGCCAACATCAAAGTTGACGAAAGGAAGAGATTTGCCATCGACGTAGTACTCTGGAAACGCATGAGGGTACCGAGGGACGCGTATATCCTTGGGTACGCACTGGAAGCTTTTGGATTGGTGAATGTGATGTTTTTCACACTTGGAGGAGCTGGATCGTCTGTAGCACGACGCGCGTTGGTTGCGAGATTGCGACTCGACTGCCAGCGTTTTACTGCTTCGAGGCGCTTGTCGTGTAAAAACCTCGACGAAGTGTCGCGTGCCGCTACAGGCGCCGAAAGGAGAACCCCGCTCAGCAGACCGACAAGAGCGAGTATATGGGCGAGACGGGTCATGGTTGACAAAGAATACTGTACTCCCTCTCCCCATCTTATTTTATATGGTCCAAAATCATGCGATGGGGTAATTGGGTGATGCGCGGCGAAAGAAGCATGCCACAGAAACCAGAATGACGCCGGTGATGGTCATAGTAGTATCCCTGCCCGGCCATCCAATCATAATCCAGTAACACCGTGGTGGTTTGTCAGGTTTGTCATAGAAACGTACGACGCACGACGAGTCGCGACAATTGGCATTGCATTCGCCACAATTGTGTCGTGAATGGGATCGAAGTCATATCAACCACGATGAACTTGGAAACGGGAGACTGGTGACCACCCTTTCCGCGGTCTATCTCCGACGCAAATAACGTTGAATGACGCTTCTCGATCTTCTATCCATTCTGTTACGCAACTACTCTTTGGCCAACACTGTGCGGACATCCAGAACGTCGTTTAGCGCGTCTGATGCACCCACGTGGACTCGGAGTCGGTGATGCATGGTCCTGTGGTCTCCACAGAGAACGTGAGCTTCACGTTATTATGACGCACAGACAGTAATAGCACATTAGCACACTGCACCCACCCACAATCCCCTTGCCATGGTACGAAGAAATGTTGTTTTCGAAGAGGTTTGACATCGCAAATCTCGAAGCCTGAGGCTGCGTGATGAGCTTGAGTGTGTGACCACGGTTTGTTGACGGTGAGTGAGCGCTCTGGTTGAGTATGTCCCGGCTTGCGAGCCGAGTGTGCAGCGCTGCCCCAGGACCCCCAGGACGCCACCATGTGCATACCATGGCACGATTCTCCGGTGACGTAAGGCCGTGACTTATGTGTCATAGTAGGACTGTGGTTCTGTCATCCACCACGAGACATCTCTTCTTCCGGCTTTCCATATTCGGACTTTGAACTTTGACACTTGACTCCAATGTCGGCAGGTATTCTGAACTTCCCTACTTTCGATGCCATTGCTTGATATCCGCTCGGCATGCCTCCGTATGTGATGACGGTACGATGAGTTCGTCAGAAAAGAGCCTGAGTTGACTTATTGCAGTTGTGATCCTGAATCACCATCAGGTGCAGCAGATGGCACCACGCTACGCCCTGCGAACGAAAAGATATATCCAAAAATAAAAAGGGGGACGTCTATCCAGTTTCTATTGCTTCAAATTGTTCGAAAGTCTCGTACAACAGTTACGTGGCGACTGCGGGGTATTGTGATCTTGTGATGAAATCAAGAAGCCAGCGAGGGAGCCACACATTCTTGTACGAAATATTCGTGAAATCGGCTATCGCCCGTGAGTTCGGGGTGGAACGTTGTCAACAAGTGCCGGCCTTGTCGGAGCGCGACCACCGATTGCGTGGGTCCGCCGTCGGGTGTGGAATCTGGGAGCAATGATTCAGGAATGCGAGAAACGACCTCGATTAAGGGTTCGTGAGCCAGTGGCAGGAGTTCCGTAATTACCTTTGTGAAGAAGAGATTGAGCAGTGTGAGGACGTGGAGGTGGTTCATATATGCCTCACTGGTGCGCGGATGAAAATTCCATGGAAAGGTCTATGAGCGTCTCGGAGAGGGCTGCACATCCCTCTCGTGCATGGCGCTCTTGCATCCCTCCCGACAACTATGACCCTCCCCCATTCATTAAAGGAGCCCTTACCTCAAAAAGCCGCCGCCTCCTTTCTGCTGCCTTCCAACTCACCACTGGCCATTGCTTTGA
>Ga0307510_10003039_pt1 | contig 19362 bp, 8 predicted proteins | sample 12_EM_MG_FD_207224 | JGI IMG/M metagenome (GOLD analysis project Ga0307510, IMG submission 207224) | Populus trichocarpa ectomycorrhiza microbial communities from riparian zone in the Pacific Northwest, United States - 12_EM | ecosystem: Host-associated > Plants > Roots > Unclassified | place...
CCACGTTTCCTGCGGTTTTATTTTGCAAGCTGTTTGGTTAATTAACAAACGCTTGTTACTGTTCATGGATCCCACAACTTGCTAAAACACCTATTTCAACTACAGTTTTAACCAAATATCTATTTTTTCAAACCAACCTCAATTAAAATTATTTTTTATAAAATTATTTTTTTCAAACCACAACAACAACAACTATCACAATACCAAAGATAGTCTATAAATAATTGGGGAGGGGAGGAATAAGAATAGGATAGAAGGCAGTTGGGTAAAGGGTAATCAACCATGAAAAAGCCGATCCAAGAAATGTGATCAGTCCAACCCATCTAACCCAAAAAAACCCCACCCCACCTAATAAATAGGCAATCACGCATAAGCAAAGTGTACGTGTATATATTAAAAAAAAGGCTAAAAAAGGAAATTCAAATCCCCACTTTAAAAAGCCCTATTTACAAATGCCCAAGCATTTTAAAATGACTTGAGGAACTGGAGAGGCGAAAGGGGAAGTCCCTCTCTTGGAAAATAGAAAAACACCCCTCCCCCCCCAATCAAAGCTTCGAAGCAATATATTATCGCTTTTGTTTTTTAAATCAAGATTAGTTTGATTAACCTTTTCTATTCTTTGATTGAAACGATGTCGTGTTCATCGCCGTCGGGATCAGAGGAGGATGACGAAGGAATCGATTCATACCGTAAAGGAGGTTATCATGCGGTGAGGGTAGGGGATCAGTTTTCTGGTGGCCGTTATATTGCCCAGAGAAAGCTTGGGTGGGGCCAGTTTTCTATTGTTTGGCTTGCTTACGATACTCGATCCTCTGTATGTTTGGATCTGTTTCTTTTTCTTTCTTCTTTTCTTCTTAAATTTAAATCATATGATATTTTCAAGTTTAATGAAAAATTGATTAATTATTGATCAGTAAAGCTTACTGGATCATCATTAATTAATTATAGTTATTGCACCTTTTCTTTTGATGAAGAAATGTTTAATTATTGATCATCAATAGTTAATGATAGTTATCGCAATTTTTTATTTTGATGAAGAAATGTTTAATTGATGAATTTACAGTAAGAAATGTTTATTTATCCCTTTTTTTGCTTTTTTTCTTCTTTTAGGAAATGTTTGTTTTTCTATATGTCGTAACTTTTTTTTTTTAATTAAATACTGGTTTTGGATGTGTTTTGTTTTATGAGATCAATGAGGCCGTTATTTGTTGTTTTGATGCTAGTTATTTCTTGATACGAAGGGTCGTTGTAGTTTAATCTAGTTTTTGAAAAATACGATACAATGTAATACATATTTTAGGAGGTGGGTTTATGCGGCAATCATGGAGGAATTAACCTAGTGAAACGGTGTTTCTGGTTGAAGTCTCGGTTTGTCTAGGTTAGCCATTTGTGTGCGCGCCCGCGCCCACCCTTGTGTGCGTGCATAAGTATGCGCAATAGTTGGAATAGTTCTTCAACCTTTTCTCTTATTTTACCTGTCTTAGCTTGATTTGAGATTCTGTTGATTTTTCCTTCTTATTTTGTTCTATCTTATTTAATTCTTTTTTCCAGAAATATGTTGCTCTTAAGATCCAGAAAAGTGCTGCACAATTTGCTCAAGCCGCGCTTCATGAGATTGAACTCCTTTCAGCTGTAGCTAATAGTGACCCCTCAAATTCAAAGTGTGTTGTGCAACTGATTGACCACTTCAAGCATGCAGGGCCAAATGGGCAGCATCAGTGCATGGTCCTTGAATTTCTTGGTGACAGTTTGCTCAGGTTAATCAGGCATAATCATTACAAAGGTCTTCAATTAGAAAAAGTTAGAGAGATCTGTAAATGCATTTTGACAGGTTTGGATTACTTGCATAGAGAACTTGGTATAATCCACACTGACCTAAAACCCGAAAATATTCTTCTCTTTTCCACCATTGATCCTGCCAAGGATCCAATTAGGTCTGGGATCAAACCAATCCTGGAAAGGCCTGAGGGTAACCTTAATGGTGGTTCGACTATGAATCTCATCGAGAAGAAGTTGAAAAGGAGGGCAAAGAGGGCAGTTGCTAATATATCAGGAAGAAGAGATTCGATGGGAGGAGCCATGCAAAAGTCTGAGAGATCTCTGGATGGGGTTGATGTGAGGTGCAAGGTTGTTGATTTCGGGAATGCGTGCTGGGCGGTTAAGCAGTTTGCCAAAGAAATTCAAACCAGACAGTATAGAGCTCCTGAAGTCATACTGCAATCCGGGTATTCCTTCTCTGTTGACATGTGGTCTTTTGCTTGTACGGCATTTGAGCTTGCTACTGGGGATATGTTGTTTGCTCCCAAGGATGGACAAGGCTATAGCGAAGACGAGGTAGGCTGTTTTTTTCTGGATTTTAGCATTGTCAGAAATTGGAATTATTATTAGGATAACCCACACTGAATTCTAAAGTTTAAATAAAATTTGCTCATGATATGCTGTATTTGAAGAGAGGATAGAAAATATTAATATAGTGAAATTATAGGGAAAATGGTGGAAGAAATAAATGCAAGCTGGTTTCGGTGTAGAGGTTATTAATGTGATTATAGCAATCAAGCTCCCCTTACCTATACCGGAGGTGATGCAGAGAGGAAGGGCAGCCTGCGTAACCCTTCAAGGTATGAGAGGAAACCAGGGGGGGCCTCTCATACTAAAGAAGAGTAGAGAGGGGACTCCTTAACTGCAATTCAAGGGATAACTTCAAGCAATTCGAACTACTCAGGGGTTCTTTTCGAATTGCATAAGTGACCATTGAACCTTACTGAGCCCAGTTCCCCTGTACTACGGGAATGGTGCCTAAGCTAACTCGCATAAGCGATTTCTCAAGCAGTAACCAGTAACTCAGTAAGACAAGACAGCAATGGTTGCTTGGTATGAATAGGGGATTCATGTGGCGGGGTGGGACTTCGACTTTTAGAGGAGATCCCACCTGTTTCTCCTTCCTTCATACTTAGGCGTGAAGATAAATAAAGATGGGGAGTGGTGACCCCTAGAAAACTTTATTTAAGCTTCACACACTATACCTAAACTTGACGCAGGCTCCAAACGGTATAAATATAGGTCAAGGGGCCAATCAGAAGCTTTTAGCTCTCGATTGGTAAGCTATTAGTGAGAACGCGGATTAGCTACAGTAGCAGCAGAGAAAGAAGCCCTTCAATGAGAGAGGTTTGCCTCTCTTACCGTTGTTTAGCTGCAGGGAAAAGAGACTCATAACCTCAGAAATAAGGCATAAGGAGAGGTTAAGAAAAGGCTCTTATCGAGAGAGCCTCTCCTTAACCCTTGCTAGCAGCCTTGAGGTTCTCTTTACCACGCTTTCCGTATCGAATTCTTCTTACCATGCTTTCCGTATCGAATTCTTCCGTACTGATGTCGATTTGACATGTATTTTTTTTCCTCATATGCTGTCAATTTTTTAATCTAATTAGATCAACCATGTCTTTCATTTCCTTTTACTGGTCTTCATGGGGTAAAACACAACAAAAGGATGTAGGATGTGGATGGGAAGATGGCATGCTCCAAGATTAAACATTGCTATTATTGTTTGAGACCAATCAGATAAATAACATATGTCCTGATTGAACTTTTGTTTTGCCTTGAGAGAGATGTTTTCTTGATAAACCTGTCTGTTGCATATATGAATTTATGCATCATACCAGGCTGATTTTGGATGTCTGTCCTTGATTGCCAATTACCTGTAATCACATTTGGCTCTATGAATAAAAACATGCAGTGGTTTATTCATTCACAACTCACCACGTAAATGTTTAAGCCATCACTTGGTTTAAAATGCAGACTGTTTGTTTCTTAGATATATGTGGGAGTACTGTGTCTCGTAATCTGTTTATTTTATATGCTAATGGAACTGTTTTTTACAATGGTTTCAGGATCACCTTGCTCTAATGATGGAACTCCTTGGAAAGATGCCAAGAAAGGTAGGCGTGTATTTCCTCAACAGCCTCCTACAATTTTCTAATCACCCCATATTCATTTGTTTCGTAATTGCAATGCGAACAGATAGCTATTGGAGGAGCTTTATCCAAGGATTATTTTGACAGGCATGGGGATCTAAAGAGGATTCGGAGACTGAAATTTTGGCCACTTGATCGCTTGCTGGTTGAAAAATACAAGTTCCCAGAAACTGATGCTCAGGAGATTGCGGAATTTCTGTGTCCCCTTCTCGATTTCACACCAGAGAACCGACCCACTGCTCAGCAGTGCCTGCAACACCCATGGTTCAATATCAAAAGTTGTTCACAGAATGAGATGACAAGTGAATCTAACGTGGAAAAGTTGGGTGTTGGAGTGAGCAATCTGAAGGTGGGTAAGTGAAGAAGAGGTATTCTCACAATTTTCAAGTCCCTCACTCCGCCTGGTTAATATTGATTGTTATTTTGGTTTGTTACATTTTCAATAAGATTTAATATTTTTTTCCGTTACTAATTAACTACAATGTAAATTAGCAACTATTATTGTGAGGAAATGACATGAACGAGGGAAATTAACGACAGTAACAAACATTGGTGGTCCACACACTGTTTTCGACATGTAATTGATTTTGACATTAATGTTACTCACCAATGGCTTGCGCACCATAAAGAGAATTGTCCCCCCTGTAAGAACAAAATCAGTTGTGGTTGGATTGCTTTTAGAACTGCTTTGATTGTTTTCCTCATTCTGAAATGTAAAATTGAGGAATTAGATCCAAGCTTGCATAATTGAGCAGTTTTCCACTCATGTTCTAAACTGAAAGTGTTCATGCCCCTCTGGTCTTTTATTTGATTTCGTTTTCCCTTCTGGAAACCTTACTTAAAGGATAACTTTGCCTGTGGAATTATAATAACATAATCAAATACAAATGCTAGCAGCAGTGAATAAATGATGATATATATCATCAACATGTTTTTTAATACTGTGGCCGCATAGGTTTTATAATTTACATTTGTGGTATTTGGCAGAAAGAATGACATCATCGACATTTGATTATTGACGTTGGTGCAGTAATTGTCATCATCAAATTATTTTCGCCGCCCCAAATACCATTTGCTTTCTGTCTGCCACCAAACTTCCTCTCGGAAATGACATTCTGCCCTTAATGACTATGAATTCAATGAGTCGATGCCTTTTGTTCTTGGAGTTTGATGGTTTGTAGCCCTTGGAAATTTGGATTTTCAAAATACCAGTGTCATCATGAAGCCTATATATCCTCTTGGTCAAGATCAAGATGTTTTACAAACTTGTATTTCTCAAGTTCAGTCTATAGAAATGCTGGAAGATGAATTGAGATGTGGAAGTTGCCCGACTCTCCCTCTAGTACAGAGGTCGTGGAAGACCGAGAGAGATGGGTTTTAGGTGTGAAGGCTTGGGAAGGGTAGAATCTTGGGCAATTTCGTGGGATCAGCAATTTGCATTTCCTTAAAACCATTGAGGTAAGGAGTTTAGGAAACCATCTCTAGGGAATAATGCTCTTACATTCTCTTGAAATGCCATGAGCACAACCTTTCTATCCACCGGGTTAAAGGTGGACTTGGAGACATGAAACGAATTAACCATAGTTTTGAAATCCGACTCGGTTATCAACCCGGTCAAGTGATCGGGTCACGGATCAAATGGGTTAACCCGAGTCAACAAAAAAAAAAGGGTTCCTAGTTAGCCAACCATTTAAACAAAGGTCCAAGAACCTGTAGATATGCTCAGAGAAGATTATAGAAAATTAATGAGCTGTTCATACCTCTCAAATAACTCAGTTCCAACAAATTAATTGTTTCAACAAAATTTGAGCATTTATATATAGTTATGGATTCATTTGTGCATGAGTGCACACATGAACACACACTTTGGTGCGCATTCACATCATACCTCAACTAAACAAGGAAGAACTGCGTGGACACCACTGTATATTCAGTGGAAAATTCAAAAGTCCAAGCATCATATAATCAATTGATAATTTCTAACCTTTGAAGCCAGCTGCCATGACAGTACCCAGAACACCACCATCATTAACTTGGTGTGATCCAAGTCCATCACCCTCTACTGCCAAACAACGAAAAACAATCTCGATGCAATAATTGTCCCTAGGTGAAATGGTAACATTCACCTGCAATAACAACTCAGGTCATGAGCAAATGACAGAAAATTAACTGAAAAAAGGATGACACAAAAAAGTGTGGAGTACATTATTTCCCCATAATATGTAAAAGGTAGAGCCCCAGGTGTTGTTGTTTTCCCCAATTCTGAGTGAAAAATAGTACTATTTCCCCCATATGGCTGAAGTTGCTGTTTTCCCAGTGCGCGAAGCCCCAAGTGTTAGTTGGGTCAATAGTATTAATCCCTCCTTTTGTGCTTCTAGGGCAGGAAGAAGAAAAGAAAACACGAAGCAATTTACACTTGTTTCAATCAAGATGAGCTGCAAGACTTCCTTCATTTCCTAATCGTTCGATCCTTAGCATCTCGGGTGCCAACAAATGCCTTTGCTTTCGCTTGATTTGAATCATCTCCATCGAGCCTCTCTGGACTAAGGGGCGAAGCGTTTCAAAGAATTAATTAGGTTACTGATTTTGCTTCATTCTTCTTCACTCTTCAGTCTTTAGTGTTTTGGATTTTAGAAAGCCAAAAACGACGTCGTTTACTGACAGTCAAAATTAAAAAAAAATTGACCGGGTCTCACCCGGGTTTGACCGGGTGGACCGGGTCCCGGGTCGACCCTCCGGGTCGACCGGGTTTTCCCGGGCCAATTCCCGAGAGGGTTTTGCCTCCACCCGGACCGGTCCCAGGCCCGGGTCGGCCGGGTCCCGGGTCGACCCGCCGGGCCGGTCCGGGTTTTAAAACACTGGAATTAACCGTACGAGAAAATTAATTATTAAATTAAAACAAAAACTAATTGATAACTGGGACCGTATTTTTTCTTAAATTAATTTTTTTTCAATTTACCTTATAATATTAGATTTTATTGATGATTGAATTTCATAATTTATTTTAGTTTATTTTTTATAAAATTTATTGTTTTAAAATTAAAGCAATAATAACACCTAGGATAAGTGAATGGATGTTCCATTAATACTAACAAATAATACACTTTTAATTCAATTAAACACAATAACCAACAATATAATTAAAGTGCTTAAAATAAAAGATAAGAGAAAGAAATTGCAAACTTGATTTTTAACGAGATTCGACAAGTCTACATCTACACCTCAAGTACCAAATCGTACTTGAGAATTGTATTCATTCACTAATTCAAGTCAAAGGATACAAATGTCACTTGATGAATCCATACCAAGTTTTTTTACACCACTTAAAGATGTTCTCTCTACAAGGTTTTTCCTTGGTGATAATACCTCACCAATATCAAGAGTTTTTTTTTAAACTCTCAAGGGTTTACAGATGTGATTTTGTTATTAAGGAATTACTCTCTTAATAGAGTGGATTTTACAATTGAAAATCTATTATCACAGAATTACTCTCTCAATAGAGTGGATTTTAGAATTGAAAATCTAACTATCTTTATATCTCACTTGGTAACACTTAATGGATTGAAAAGTGTTAAAGTGTTGTGAGAATGAGAATGTATACTATTGTGGAAGATTATAAAGGTTTTAATTCACACATATGAGTATGATTAAGGATTAATGATTTTGAAGTGTGTTTTTTTTTTTCTCTTAAAATATCTTATATATGATACATGTTTGAATTCTCTACTTGATACTGCAATTAGACAAACTATATGTATGTTTCTAGCAAAAAACTAGTCGTTTATAGCCATTATTGTTCCTCTAACAACTAAAATGGTCGACCGATTTAGATTGGTCAAGACAATCAATTGATCGGTTCCTGCAAAATTTTCAGGTGTTCATCACAGATAAACAAGCGGTCGACCGATTCATTTGATATTTACCAAACGGTTGACCAATTCATGTAGAATTTTAATTTTGACAGTTTTAATTTTGGTGAATTCTTAGAACCGCTTTATCAATTCTTTTAAATGCATACAAAGTGAAGTGTGTACATTCATTTTAATTTGTGCCATCAAGTCGAATATAAAGATTTACATTGAGCATTAAAAATGAATACTTAAACTAAGTCTCCATTTTGCTTCCTTTTTGGACTTCCGTCATGCTTGTTGATGTATTCTTCGTATAAAACCTGTTTAAAGCTTGCTCTTAACCAAACATAATATTAGTTTTCATATTATTGTTATCATCAATATATATATATATATATATGGTCTAAAGGTCAATAATCTCTCCATTTTTTATGATGACAATTAATACGCAACTTAGATATGAAATTTATGTCTCCCACTATCTTTTGCAATGCAATATATAGGAAACATTTAAACTATCTAGCATTATCTAAGTTAATAAGATAAAATTGTATTTTCAATAAATACTTATGCATCAATGAATTGGAATTTCTCTCCCTAAATATATGCATATAGTATTGAACTACAATTCACCCCTTTTTACAATGATTCAATTCATATTTATTTCTCCTTCTTTGGCATCAACAAAAATATAATATGGAGAGATAAAAAGATACAAAAAAAATGATGGAAATTATAAAAAGGAACAAACCATACATTATAATCTCCTTTACACCCGGTAAAATCAACATTCAAATAGCTAATTAAACTTAACTTGCTTTCTTTTGGATACCACAACCCTAAATCAATTATACCATGCAAGTAACAAAAAAATATGTTTTACAACAACAATTATATGAGATTCTTTAAGACATGCTTAAAAATATACATATAGACAAATACAAAACATAATATCGGGTCTACTTGCAGTTAAGTATAAGAGTGAGCCAAACATATCTTGATATTTAGTGATGTCTATGTTCTTACCATTTCCATTTTCTTCTATATCAAGGTTTGTTGATGTGCCCATAGGTGCATCAACATCCTTGACATGTTCCATCCCAAATCTCTTTAAGAGATCCTTGATGTACTTGCTTTGGTTGATGAATATGTAATCATTTATTTGTTTGATTTGCAATCCAATAAAGAAATTCAATTCTCTTTTCATGCTCATTTTGAATTCATTTTGCATGCATTTTGCAAAATCCTTGCAAAGATATTCATTAGTGACACCAAATATTATATCATCAACATAAATTTGTACAATCAATATATCTTTTCCTTTTCTTTTCATAAAAAATGTGACTTTTATTTTGACAATGTTGAAATTGCTTTCAATAAGAAAGGTCTTGAGTCTATCATACCAAGCGCTAGGTGCTTGTTTTAAACCATACAAGACCTTTTTGAGTTTAAAAACATGGTTGAGAAAATGAAAATTTTACAAAACCTTAAGGCTGCTCAACACACTTTTTCCAAGATAAAACCATTTAAAAATACACATTTAACATCCATTTGGAAAAGTACAAAGTTGGCATGAGAAGCATAGGCTAAAAACATTTTTATTGATTCTAGTTTAACAAAGGTTTTTTTTGAATTATTATTATAATCAAAACCTTCTTTTAATTATAACTTTTGACAACTAGTCTAGCTTTGTTACTAGCAATTATCCCATGTTCATCAACTTTGTTCCTAACAACCCACTTTATTCCTAAGATGGATTGATTGCTAGGTTTATGGACTAGTTCCCATACATTATTTTTTTTTCAAATTGGATTAGCTTATCTTGCATATCTAAGATTCAATTATCATCCTTTTTGACTTCAAGAATGATTTAGGATCTATATATGGAAAACAAAATGCAAAATGACCACTTGTATTTTTAAGAGATGTTCTTAGTGCCTTCAAAAGGATTGCCAATGATTAACTTAAAAGAGTGAGAGCTTATATACCTTATCTCTTTTAGTGGCACAAAAAAGTTACTTACTATCTCTTGTTGATTGTTTGTGTTTGGTTGGTCTTTGTCCATTCCTTCATTATCATCCTTTATGATGGTCTTGTCATCAAGACTTAAATATTGAATACTTTCATTAATGTCATCTAGAATCTCAACAATTTTTTTTCATTTTGAGTTTCCTCAAAGGCGACATATGTGGATTCTTCAAGACAAAGTATTTTATTATTATAAACTTTATGCTTTTCTTGAGGAAGACTAGCCAAGAAAAATTTCAACATCGGATTTTGAATCAAATTTGTTTAAATTATTTTTTATGTTAAGAATAAAACACTTTGAACCAAAACTTTGAAATACAAGATGTTGGGTTTCCTCCCTTTCCAAAGCTCATAAGAAGTCTTTTTCAACTCCAGTCTTAAGGTAACACGATTTAAAACATAGAAAGAAGTGTTTAACGGCTTCCACCCAAATCATTTTGGTATATCAAATTCATTTAATATTGTTTTTGCCATTTCTTAAATATATCATTTTTTCATTTCCACAATCATATTTTGTTGGGGAGTTCTAGGTGTTGAAAAGTTATGGTGGTATCCTTTTTCTTCACAAAATGATTTAAACAAATTACTTACAAATTTACCATCATGATTACTCCTTATCTTTATGATAGAAAAATCTCTTGCATTTTCAACCTTCTTTGAAAAACAATTCATAAATAGGTTTATCTTTTGACTTTAAAAACAAAACCCATATCTTTATGATGGAAAAATCTTTTTCATTTTCAACCTTTTTTGAACAAAAATTCATAAATAGTTTCATCTTTTGATTTTAAAAGCAAAACCAATGTATACATTATGAAGTCATCAATAACCACAAACACATATCTATTACCACTTAAACTTCTAGTTCTAGTTGGTAGATCAATGTGTAGCAATTCTAATGGTTTTTTGGTTGAGATGTTATTCTTGTTTTTAAATGAGGTTATCATTTGTTTGCCCATTTGACAAGCATCACATAACTTTTTCTTTTTAAATGCAATATGTGGAAGACCTTTGACAAGTTTATTCTTAACTAGTCTAGAAAGAATTTCCATATTAACATAACCTAGTCTTTTATGCCAAAGAATACTATCATTTATGCTAACAATAAGATAACTTCTTTCTATTCTCATGCATGCATCAATCTTAATTTGTAGACATTACCTGTTCTATTGCCTATATGAGTAACTTTATCATTTTCAAGAGTCATACAATAAGCATTGTAAAAAATAATCTTATAACCTTTATCACACAATTGACTAATGCTAAGTAAATTATGTTTTAAGCTATTTACAAGAAAAACTGTTTTCAATTAAAGGTGAAGATTTACCTCCAATATTTTCAATTGCAATGATCTTTTCTTTTGATTTGTCTCTGAAAGTGACTTTCCCCTCCATTGATTTTGGAAATGGTTGAAAATAATAAATCGTCTTCGGTTATATGCCTTGAACAAGCACTATCTAAAAATCATTTCCTATACTCTTTTGATTCCTACATATTAGGTCCTTTGTGGTTAGATGTGATTCCTTTTGGAACCCAAGTCATTATAAACTTTATCATTCTTAATAAGACATACATAAATCAAATGACTTATTACTTTACAATAATTGCACTTAAGGCTAGGATCATATGATTGTTTAGCTTTAACAAATTAGTTTTTGAAATACTTTTGATTCTTTTTAGGTTGATAACCTAAACTTATTTTATTGAAAAACACACCATTGAATATAAAACATGGTTTCTAGGATTTTTAAGCCTTGTGTAAACTTACTTTAGGTTGTGTCAGGTATATGTGTGTGTGTGTGTGTACCTCGTTTTTACATTAACGTGAAGGAGATTAGTTGGAAATTGCATCCAAAAGTTAGGAATGCTACAATAACAAACTACTCTTAATCACTTGACCAATTGTCTCACCTTTATTATTGGAAACTTGACAAAAATTTAAGGTTGTTTTATGCAAATTCCATTCATTATCAATCCAATGAATTGTCAAGCACATAGAGTTGATATACTCATATTATTCTATCATTTTAGTACATTGGTAAAAAAAAAAAAATGGATCAATTTTTTTTTTGGTTTTCTAATAATTTTTTTTTAGTTTTTTTTTGGTTTGTTTTTTTGATTATTTTTTTTAGTTTCCTCAGTTTTTCTAATTATTTGGTTTTTTTACTAATCCCTACTTCTCTCATTTCCTTCATTTGGTCTTAGTTGAGCCAACATTTCCCCTAATTATTCTCTCTTTTCCTCATCTTCTTCTCTCTTCCAACCTCAGGTGGAGCATTATGGACTCGAGTGTGTTAGTCATAGGCCCAATTGGGCCCTTATTTTTCTTCTTATTCTTTTCTCTTCTCCTCTTCTTCCCTTCTTCACACTCCTTGGGCTTGGTTTGGTCAACCCTTTTTTTTCTCTTTTCTTCCATCCTTCTCTCCTTTTATCCTTTTCAGCCTCAATTAGGCAAGCATGACCCCGGTTGGGCCTACCCCTTTTCCTCCTTTCCTCCCCTCCCCTCCTTAGGCTTATTTGGGCCTTGGCTCTTCCCTATCCTTCTCCCCTCTACTCAGGCTTAGTTGGGCTAGTATCTTTCCCCTCATATTATTCTACCATTTTAGTACATTCGTAAAAAAAATGGATAATTTTTTTTTAGCTTTTTCCTTAATTTGTTTTTTCAGTTATTTTTCTAGTTTCCTCAATTTTTCCAGTTATTTGGTTTTTTTGCTAATCCCTACTTCTCTCCTTTCCCCCATTCGGTCTCAGTTGAGCCAACATTTCCCCTCATTATTCTCTCTTTTCCTCATCTTACTCTCTTTTCCAACCTCAGGTGGAGCACTGTGGGCTCGAGTGTAGTGGTCATGGGCCCTTATTTTTCTTCTTATTCTTTTCTCCTCTCCTTTTCTTCCCTTCTTCACACTCTTTGGGCTTGGTTTGGTCAACCATTTTTTCCTCTTTTCTTCCTTCCTTTTCTCATTCTATCATTTTCAACCTCAATTAGGCAAAGCATTGCCCCAATTGAGCCTACCCTTTTTCCTCCTTTCCTCCCCTCCCCTCCCCTCCTTGGGCTTAGTTGGGCCTTGGCTCTTCCCTATCCCCCCTTCTATTCAGGCTTAGTTGGGCCAGTATCTTTCACATGGTTCTTCTCTTCTGTTTTTAAGCCATTTTAACTTGACCCTTCGATCAAGTTATTTAAAGGGTAAAATCCTAACATTCACTCTTATCATGAAAATACCTTCCTTAATTCTAAATTTCAATCATCTTTATCGATTCCTTAATCATTGACTTAATTTTTTATAGTCAGATTTACAATGAGATTTAAGAACATGACAATCACATCCAACAAAAAAAAATATGTAGGCAAGGTTTTCATGGTTAGTTAATAAATAAATAAATTGTTACAATATAAAGTGATTGATTTCAGTTACACCTTTGGCACCCATGGATAAAAAAAAAAATTACAAGATCCAAAAGTTTTTGGAGATTACCATTAAATTCATGTTTTTTTCACGGTCTAAATATATAAAATTCTCTACAGTCTTGACATCAACGAGTAGTACTAGCAAGATAACAAAGAGCGCACTTGAGGTCATGGCCTAGCGGTCCTGACAGGGAATTCCTTGCCTCTGCACCCAGGTTCGACCCTTTATGTGTACGTCTGTCATCCTCGCGGTGTCTTACCTGTCTACTGGGCTTGTAGGGTGTTTAGTGGGTCCGGGGATTAGTCGTGGTGCACGTAAGCTGGCCCGGACACCCCGTGTTATCAAAAGAAGAAGAAGAAGAAAGATAACAAAGAGCGAACCCTGATGGGTGTAGCTCAACTGGTCAGGTCCTGAGTTTGCTTTCCAGATGTTACTAGTTCGAGTGCCACAAACCTTAGAACCACTTGAGGCTTGTCTAATCGTTAACTTCAGGGCATCGAGAGATTAGTCGAGGTGCACGTAACTGGCATGAATACCTACAATTACCAAAAAAAAAAAAAGAAAAAAAAAAAAGGATAACAAGGAGCGATGTTCATGCATGTCTCAGTCACCGCACCATCCACATGGGTTCGTGGTTAGATGTGTTAATGTGGGCACAATTGGCATCACATTCTATATTACTTTCTTTTTCCATGGTACTTTTTGGCCGTAAAAAGACGATTGATTAAATGACACTGCTTCTTGAACATGGAATTTGTAGTTTTCGATCAAATAGGATAAAAATCCAATCCAAACTCTAAAACTCTAACAAATGGAGTAGAATTTTCTAAAATCTAACAAATAGAGTGAAGCATCATTAAGATTTTGCCTTTCTTCCTGTTTATCACCTATCTTGAAAGAAATGCCATCAATGAGAGAACGAGTTATAAAAAAATGGATGCATTTGGCACATTAAAAAACATTATTTATCAAAAAAGAAAAAGCGTTGAAGCATTTCTGTACGCAAAACTCAATCCACCATGAAGATCAGCAGCTTACTAACTCCAAGAGAGAAGATGCTTCTGTGCTAAATCAACTAGAGTGAACAGCTATACGGTATGAAACCTAACAAGCAATATATGTAAATGTAATTAGTAGAGTGAAACCTAACAATAGACAAGCAAATGTAATGTAATTATTTCTCTTAAGGTATGAAACCTAACAAGCAATAAATGTGAAGGCAATTTGGACAATGACTAACGTCAAAACAGTTACAAAAATCCCATGTGAATACATTATGGTCTTAAAGTTGCGTGAGAATCAAATATAAGAGAGTCAGGACCAAGGCATCTCTCTCTGTTAGTAGAATAGCCACCTGTTCTCCAAGAGTAGATTTGCAATTTTGCATGCAAAAGGCGTGTTTTTATTTTCACTGAGAAACTCCATTTTTTTTTAACCCAAGAAATAGTCATCCTTGATGTGTTTGGGAAAATAAAAAAGAAACCAATGTTGCTTGCATTTTCTTTTGATAGAGCAATACATATTATCATTAATTTCTTCGGGAAAAACAGAAAAAAAATCTTAAATTTATTTGAAAGTGTGGTTGTGGTTACTTTTTAAAATAATTTTCACTTTCGATTCATCTTATCATCTTATATGAATATTGTAGAATAAAATAACAATATTCAACTGGTTTTCGATGTGGCGGAAGGAAGGAGAGGAAACAACCAACTGAACTGATCTAGTTGGTGTGTATCTCATCAAATTCGCTGCCATTTGGCCAACACCACGGGGGAAGGCTCTTTGACAGACCTGATTACCTTGACTTGCTTAAGAAGTTCAAATTTTTTTTTTTAGTTTAACGTGGGTGTCCGGGTCAGCTTGCGCGCACCTCGACTAATCCCACGGGCCCTGAAGTTAACGATCATGTAAGCCTCTAGTGACCATCATATGAGCAACCACAGGGCTCGAACCTGAGACCACAGAAGGAGCAAACCTCTTGATCCCAAGCTCTTACCACTGGGCCACCACCTAGATGGTTGAAGTCCAAATTTTAATTAGAAAAGCAGGTGATGGCCTTATCTTGTGGTCGCCAAAAGTGACAAACTGGTGACCCTCAGAAGGCAACAATGGAAAGGAAAGGAGAGTGTGATCAAACAAAATTCTGGTTTCTTTGCCTCGGAACCTTTTGTTCTTTCTAGGAACAACTGCCTTGGAATAAATTGGTATCATAAATAATAATAATAATAATAAAAAGCACTGAAGCTCTTTTACCTGAATCTTTGGAGAGCATTCATTGCATGCACAGAAAGCAAAATGCTTCATTCATTTTGACTAATTTCTCGATCTACCTCTCCATTTATTATTTAATTTTCACCATAAAGAAACCTTTTCCATTTAGAAATATCATGCATATCTTTTAGAATAAGGCACTAGCAAGGGATGAACAAAAGAGATACCAATCCTGATATTCACATCTATAATAAAACGGGGTGGCTATGAAACAAAAAAATAAAAATAAAAAATAGCAAAATTATTTTCTAATTTATTATATTACAATACTTGAAGTTTTGATGTCATCTTGAGAAACAGGAATTTTGAATGTGTAAGCATGGATGCAAGCAATTGAATTTTTAAAAATATACATTTCAATCAGTTTAACTTCATTACAAAACCAAAGGTCATGGGGGAAAAAACAGACAAATCAAATAAAGCTGGTTTCTATATAAAGAAAAAAAGAAAAAAGAAGAGCATCACAAATCCTACCTCAGCTATCAACTTCTATCAGTCATCAGCTGTTACCAAAGAGGGTTTGAGGATTACGACTGCACGACTTTATTCTGTTTGACACATGCAGGTGCTTTGAACTCCTGGCATTTCCACAGTGGTGTAGGTTCAATTTGCATTAGAGTACCAGTAGAAGGCTCCATTGGAAACAAAGGCTTAACACGAGTAGTAGCAGGATTACCCGTGTTCTTATCAGTCAATGGGAGGCTTCTAGGAAGACTATCTTCCTTGGGGTTTGATTGATCCTTAGAATTACAAACGCTTAATGGCAACTTCTTCAGTTTCAGTCTTCCCTTCTTTTTACTAGGCGAACCCGAATCCCCCCAGTTTTTCTCCTTCGAGTGACTTGACTCTGCTTCCCCATTATCCATGTCTAATTGGCCAGCTTTTTCATATTTCAGTGCCTTCTCATCAGGTATTCTTATGGGTGCCTCCTGGATAGAATCATCAGAATCCAACTCACCAGCTATGGCATGCCCATTGCAAAAAGAAGGTGGGTTTTCTCCGAAAATTATACTTCCATTTGAAACCTTAGTTCTTTCCGAACTTGTTGAGCTTTTAGGCTTCTTATTTCTATGACCACCCTTCAAGTCAGAACTGGAAGAATTCTTCGAAATTCTTGGCGAGCTGTTTATAACGCGATGCAACTTACGAGCTAATTCTTCATCATCCCTATAATTCTCAACTGGTTGGTGTTTTTTGTACAAGAGCTGAACTTGGACATGCTTCTTCAACTTATTCTTTCTCAGGTATTTATCCTTGCTAGCTGCCTCTTCAGGAAATGATGCAACTAAAGCTAAAGCACTCTTGGCAGCTGTCACAGCTTTTGCTGCACTAATTTCCTTCTCCTGAGCCGCTGCTCTTGCAGCCTCTGCAGCCTTAACAGCAGCCTCAGCTGCTGATTTTGAGGCCTCCACAATCTGCTCAGGTGAAAGGTTATGACTATTATTAAAATGGGAACTCAACAGCTTGTTAAGACGTGCCTGAAATTCACTTGAAGAAGGAGAACAAGGTGTCGGGGAAGGAGGAGACTGGGGAGATGGAGAAGCAGGAGATGCTGAAGATGAAGAGGAACCAACTACAGGAAGAAGCGAAGCACCATCACCATCAGAACTCTGTTTCTTGAATCCAGCAAGCAGGCGCTTTCGAGGAGGCAAAAGGACATCAGCATCCAAGTGATTGATGTCACATATGTTAGCCTCCATTATTCCCAATCTAAGTCTTTAAAAAAAATTCAAATTCACTATCTGATGACACAGCCAATCCAACTACATTCCTGCTCGAAAAAAATAGAAAACCAGACAACAGATTCATTATCAAGCCTCAACCCCAGGAACCAGAACCCTAAATGAAACAAATCGAGCAAAATCTAAGCTTACCCTTCTCAAAATCAAGATCAGCACAAACCCTTTTAAAACTAGATCATAGTTCATCAATTCACCATTATTAGTTTTCGAATCAGAATTGAAACTACAAAACGAATCCACCAAAACCCTATACTTTCCATTAATCCAATTTATCTTTAAAAAACACAAAAAAATGAAGGTTATCAACTTCAACAAAATTTTATGCAACAATCTTAAACGACAATTTAGCTAATAAACAATACATCCAATACAAAAGCTCAAAATATTTTCAAATTATCATCTTTCTCAGCAACCAAACACAACCAACCAATATAACACTACAACCCAAAAAGGATTACAATTCAAAATTCACCCAGCATGGACCAGAAAGTAACAATCTTTCAAGAATCCATTGTAAACAATTGAATTCCCTCATTTCTATACCAATCATGATTAAAAACAGAGAATCAAAGCAAGATAAGAGGTAATTCGCAGTGTTAGAAGCTTGATTCAACTGAATTATACAAAATCTAATAGAGTTCCATTGCATGTGCATTGATTCAATGACAAAAACACATAAAGGTTTGTTTTTTATCAGATGGGCTGTGCTTGATTTAAATTGTTAAGTACCTGATCACTTCAGTTAATTGTAAAAGAGGAGATGAAACGGCGAATTCAAAATTAAGGGGGTATTGTGGGGGTGGTGTGGAATGGGGGTGTTGAGGAAGAAATCCGAGTAGAGAGGAAAATAGAAGATCCTGTTATTTATATTTTTGTTGAGGTTAAGGTAATAAAAGGTTAATGTTCTGTAAGAAAGAAGGGTATTCTTTTTAGTGGTTCTGATTTCTAGAATACAAAAATCCCCTTGCATGATGACCTAATAGGGTTAAGTATTTTTTTTTTTCTCTTGTCACAATGAAAGCTTGTTTTTATGTTTTTATTGGTTGTTTACTATGTTTATTAAAAAAAAAAAATTACTATATGGACATTCACTGTAAAAATAGTGTTCGTATAATTTTTTTTGAACTCGTGATATTTTTTTACAATTATTATATTGTTTTAGACTTTTTTCCATGTAACTCTCTCTTGCACCTAAGTTGTCTTTCTTTTACATATTCCAGGTATAAAAGCTTTTTTCTTTTTGTATTCTATAAAATCATTCATTTCATTTCATTGCAAAATTTCTGCAAAACCTTAACTTACAAAATGATCATATAACTCCTCTTTTAAGTAAATTTTCTTTATCTTTTCCTATTTATTTTATAACATTGAAGGTCTTTTTCTTGGCAATAAATTTATTGAAAATTAGGTTTCATATGAGGGTAGTTCATATATGTTAATTAGTTTGCTTGAAATTAATTCATGTGTGGAGTAATATATGTATGTTGATAGAGATTGAAACAAAGAGAGTCAAAACGGTGGCTTTATCCCATGAATCTAAGCAAAATAAATAAATATATTGATATTCAGTCAATGTAGTGCATTTAAAAAAAAAAAACCAAGATTGAGTAAAAAAATCAATATTAAATGATAAAATTAAAAAAAAAATAAGCTAAAAAAAAATTATGTCAACTCATGTTAACCTATTAAGCTTATGACTCGAGTCATTTGACCAAAAACAATAAATATAAAAAAATCTCAAAACCCAATTTTTAACTAATAAGATATTAAAAGATAAAATTAAAAAAAATCAATCATATAAAGAGATAAAAAATAGCAATTATAAGCCAAAAAGCCCAAGCCCGCCCATATTAACTTGCTAAACTCACAGGTCAGGTTATGATATAGGAATAATCCGATAGAAAAAAAAAATCACGAAACCAAATTTTTAATAAAACCAATGTCAAATCATGAGATAAAAAAAATAAGTAAAAAAATTGATGTCAACCCTTGTCCACAAACTATTTGATCGAAATCACCAAATATAAAAAAACTACGAAGATTAATTCTCAACAAATCAAATATTAAAGCAAATATTGAAGGATGATTTTTTTTT
>Ga0307510_10003040_pt1 | contig 19361 bp, 21 predicted proteins | sample 12_EM_MG_FD_207224 | JGI IMG/M metagenome (GOLD analysis project Ga0307510, IMG submission 207224) | Populus trichocarpa ectomycorrhiza microbial communities from riparian zone in the Pacific Northwest, United States - 12_EM | ecosystem: Host-associated > Plants > Roots > Unclassified | place...
CTGTTTTCAATCCGACAGGTGCATGAAGCACTCTCGTCTGCGGTATTCGTCCTGCCATTGCCCTCGCGCGGGCCATCCGACAACTCAACCCGCGAATCCGCCTGCGAAGCTTCGCGAGGCATCGCGCTCACTGTGCCTACAAACGCCAGGCTGCTACCCCGTCACATCCGAAAGCCCGCCCTCACCCCTCCCGGTACCAGCTCGCGAGCTGCCACAGATCGTTGTCCCAGCCCGAGATATGCGCGGTCAGCTTGCCGCCGAGGGCCGCGGCCCGGGTCCGGGAGAGGATGGGCTGGATGTAATTGTCCGACACGACGAGGTCGTTGAGCCTGATGAACAGCGCCGCGCGCTTCACCGCGTCGAGCTCCTGTTCGACCTGCTTGTAGATCTCGTCATATTCCTTGCTTTGCCAGCGCGAGACATTGCGCCCCTGCCACTTGTTCTCCTTGTTCGCCACCTGCCACGACACATACTGGTTCATGAAGAACTGCGGATCGGCCTGCGGCATGGTGGTGTTGTACATCTGCGCGTCGCAATAGAAATGCGGGTAGGTGTCGGGATTGCCGGCGTCGGAGGAAAAGAACACCGATCCCACCACCGACTTCAGTTCGACGTCGATGCCTGCTTTCTGGCACGCCTGCTTGACGATGGCCTGGGTCTTCTGCCTGGGCGCATTGATCGAGGTCTGGAATACGAACTTCAGCGGCTTGCCGTCCTTGGCACGAATGCCGTCGCCGCCCTTTTTCCACCCCGCAGCCTCGAGGATCTGGTTGGCCTTCTCGACGTTGAATTCGAATTTGGTGTTCTTCGACCGGAATTTTTCCGGGTTGTTGAGGAAGTTCGCGGTGGCAAGCGCCGTGCGGCCATAGATGAATTTCTCGATCGACGCGCGATCGATCAGGAGATTGATGGCCTGGCGCACGGCCGGATCGCTGAACAGCGGATGTTTGGTCTTGATGCTGGCGCGCTCGCCGTCGACCTCGACGGTGGGATCGGTCGAATTGAGCGACATGAATTCGACATTGCCCGACGGCGTGATGTTGACCCTGCCCTTTCCGAGGGCTTCCATCTTCGTGAGGAGCTCGTCTTCGACCTGCATGTTCCAGGCATAATCATATTCGCCGCTCTGCAGCACCGCGCGCGCCGCCGACACCGCGTCGCCGCCGCCCTTGACCTCCACCTCATCGAAATGCGGCCGGTTGGCGACGTGGTAATTGGGATTGATTTTGGCGCGGAGCATGTCGCCCGGCTTGAAATCCACGAACATATAAGCGCCGGTGCCGACCGGCTTCAGATTGTGCGGTGCCTCGCGCGACTTGGCACCGACGTAGTCCTTGAACAAATGTTTTGGGATGATCATGCCGTAGGCGCCAACAAAGGCGTCGGCCCAGAATGGCGTCGGCTTGGCAAAAACGAGGCGGACGGTGAAGTCGTCGATCTTCTCGACCGTGATGTCCTTGTAGCTGGCGATCGAGACCGCCGCGGTCTCCGGCGTTCTGGCATATTCCCAGTTGAAGACGACGTCGTCGGCCGTGAACGGCATGCCGTCATGCCATTTGACGCCGCGTTTCAGCTTCCAGATCACCGAGCGGCCGTCCTCGGCCAATCCATCGTTCTCCTTGCTCGGAATCTCGGCAGCGAGGAACGGCACCAGATTGCCGTCGCCATCCCATCCCGCCAGCGGCTCGTAAAAGATCCGGGAGCCTTCCTGGTCCTTGGTGCCGACGGCGAAATGCGGATTGAGCAGGGTCACGGCCTGCCAATACATCAGTTTCAAGACGCCGCCGCCGCCGGCCTTGGTCGGCTTGTAGGGAAGCGCGGTCGCAGCCATCGCAACCCCGGACTGGCTCAACATCATCCCGGCGATCGGCGCCGAAAGGCTTGCGGCGATCATTCGCTGGACAAAGGCCCGCCGCGACAGGTGACCGGTCTTGACGTCTGCAATCAGGTTTCGAAGTTCCCGTTCTTCCATGGGGCCTGCTCCTGGTGCTGAATGCCTCGTCGCGCTTGATCAAGGAAATGGATCAGGTCAGCGCGAACCTGTCAAAGCAGGATCCGGGCCATCCGGTCATGCCACGTCCAACTGAGGCAAGGTGACGCGGCGTCAGCCGGCCATGGGAATGACGGTGGTAGCGCACCTAATTTACACGCGGCGCCTTCGCGAGCACCGCTTGTGAACCAAGTGCAGCGGCACCCCAGTCAGCCGGAGGCATCATGTTCGACTATCAAGCAGGCATGCGGTGGCGTGGCGCCAACGCCCCAGCTCAGCCTGTTGGCGCGATGATCCTCTCCCCGCCAATCGCGCGGTCCAAAGCGTCGATCAGCAACTGAATCTCGATGAACTTGTTGCGGGCCCGTTCGGCCTTGTCGCGGTCAAAGGGGGCGGCCAGCACCTTCGCATGCATGTCCCTGTCCTCGAGCATGCGCGCACGGGCTTTATTCAGCGTTTCAAGTCGCTCGGTCATTTTGGCTTCTTTCAATGGAGGAATCGGCGCCACGCTGTCAGCGCGAGCCTCATGCGTACACCGATCCGGCCATTGGCACCATCGATCAATGGCACGCCGTTACCAATCAAGCATGCAAGAAACCTGCATTGCGCGTGGGCTTCTCACCTTTCTTAACCTCTCGCCAACGATAACCGCCGGTGCCGAAGTTGAAGGTTGGTCGCGCGGATTCGATCAGCCACCACCGTTTGAGCGCGAGACGCCTGGGAACTCGACAAGCCTACGGTAGTACTACGGGTCAGAAAACACGGCTCTGCCGCAGTTCATCCGCGAAATGTTCACATCCGACTTCTATCCGGCGGGCCTTCTCACCATGGATGGAAGTTTTGATGCGATATCTTTTCGCCGCCGTGATTGCTGTGTTCGTGGTTACGGTGGATTTTGAAAGTTCCGAGATCAGGTCGATATGGACGGAACCATCTTTCGTCGTCGCCGAAGCGCAATCGGAATTTGCCATCACATCGAATTCCCACACTAGAACTGTGACGGCGTCGGTTGAGTATTCGCTAGCGCTGGACGCAACAAGTGCTGACGAGAAGGCAATTTCAGCCGATGACGCGGCTCATGCGGCTGCCTCGGTCTACGACGAGTCCGCGTCATCGGACTTGATCTGTGAAGCGGTCAGGACCGCCGCTGAGGAAAACGATATCCCGATCGGATTCCTCATGCGTCTGCTGTGGCAGGAGAGCAGATTTCGCGCCGAGGAGATCAGCTCGGCGGGCGCGCAGGGCATTGCGCAATTCATGCCGCAAACGGCCTCCGAAATGGGCTTGCGAGATCCTTTCGATCCGCTGCAGGCGATTCCCGCTTCGGCAAAATTTCTTCGCAAACTTCACAACCAATTCGGAAATCTCGGGCTTGCGGCGGCAGCGTATAACGCGGGCGGCGGCAGGATCGAGAAGTGGCTTTCGCGACGGAGCCCGCTGCCGAAGGAAACCCGCGCTTACGTCAAGATCATCACCGGCCACAAGGCCGAAGCCTGGACCGACGAAGAGAGTACCGTCTACATGCCGACCGATTTGCCACAGAAGGCGCCGTGCGAGGGCGTCGGCGGCCTGTCGCGGCAAGAGCAGATCGCCGCCGTGAATGTCGACCTGACGCCTTCCGCCAGTGCGATGTTGCGCAAGGCGGAGGCTGACGAAGCTGAGGACAGGAAGAACGCGGCCACAAAGAAACTGCGCGTTGCCGCAAGTTCCGCGGCTGGACGTGGCGGTGTGGCGTCCCGAAAGACAAATGCTCGCGGAGCGCTGTTAGCAAGCAAGGGACTGGCGCGCAAGCCGGGGAAACAAGCCGTGCGTATCGCGTCCGCTTCTTCCACCGTTGGTCGCGCGAAATCATCGAAGGCGGCGCGGGAATTATAGTTATTGCCATCGATCTATCGCCAGACGAAAGAAGCCCGCGTTGCTCGCGGGCTTCCTTGTCTCGTCAGACTGTCCTGCTACCAGCCGCGATAGCCGCCGCTGCCGAAGCTGAAGGTAACGCCGGGGCCACCTCCGTAGTAACGGGGACCGCCGTAATAGCCGTACGAGCGCGGCGCGTAGTAGCCATAGCTGTTGTAGTACGGCCGGTAGTGATGGTGGCCCCAGTGGCGATGATGGTGATGATAGCCGCGCCAATGACCATGACGGTGGCGCGAACTGATGTCAGTCGGGGATTGCGTGACAGCCCGCGATTGCGTCGCGTCAGTCGAAGATCTCGCGTTCGCCGAATTGTCAGCGGCGTTTGCGACGGAACTTCCCATCAGCGCCGCCGTACCGACGGCCAAGATGATTGCTAGCTTCTTCATTATCGAACTCCAGTTAACGTGTAGATGCTAATCGCTGGGCTGGCGTCACGTTCCGGAGTGCGACATTTCCGCCCGCTGCTTTAACGAATGTTCACGAACATGAACGGCGGCGTACACCGCAGGGCCCGGACACAAAATATCGAAAACAACCCCATGCAAAGTAGAACGGGCCCGCCTCGCGGACTGAGGCCGCTTGCGTCCGTGGCACGAGAGGGTCCGTCGCCACGGCCAAACCTGATCCCATCCTGCCCTATTGCACCGGACCGATCGTAATGGCGATCGTATCCCCCGCCACGCCGCTGACCTGCAGCACGACCGGGCTCGCATCGAGATCGAGCCGCACGCTCTTGCGCACGCCGGGACAATCGCTGCGGCCGGTGCTGCCCACCGAGCGGGCGTAGCGGCCGTTCTGGATCACGTCGATCCAGGCGTCGTCGGACAGCGTGATCTGGTAGATGCCGGACTTTGCCAGCGCGGGCAATCGCACCATGCCGCCATGCCACTGCTCGGTTCGCGGCTTGCGCTCCGGCGGCATGTCGAAGGAGGCCTGGGCGCCCTGCTGCAGGCGGATGACCAACGCGCCTGCAGGCAGCGCCGCCAGCGTCTCGCCCGCTGCAACCGTCGTCTTGTCGGGCGCCGTAAACGCCGCGCGTTCGCCCGCGAGCGACCAGGCAAATTTTTCGCAGCCGTCGTCGGCGGCCCTGGCCGGTCCGAGCAATGCGAGCAGCGCGATGGCGACGAGACCTGAACGAAACATCGACATCTCCTATTGCGGTAGACCCGGCGCAGCAAAACCGCGCTTGGCGAGCGTGCGCTGGCCTTCCGCCGAGAGAATGAACATTGCGAATTTGTACGCCGGCGCCGAAGCGCCGTTCATCACGGTCAGGCCGTAATCGGCGCCGACCGCGAGCGTGTCGGGCAATGCGACGATCTGCTGCGTTGGGTTTTCGCGCTGCGCGGCAAGCGCATTGGTGCAATAGGTCAGGAAGATATCGGCTGTGCCTTGCGCGAGGAACTCGCCATAGATCGAGCGGCCCTGCGGCGCGGGCGGGCTCGCGGGCCCGCCGGTGAGCTGCAGCGCTTTCTTCTCGAGCGTGGCTGAGGCGCCCGGCTTGAGCTTCTCGGCCTTGCGAAAAACCTCCCAGGCGTAATCGCCCGACGGATCGGCTTTCGGCGTCGAGGTGCCGAGCTTCACTTGCGGGTCAAGCATACGGTCCAGCAGCGAGATCGATGTGACCTCGAGGCCGGGCCGCGCAAGCGCGCATAGCCTGTTGCGCGCGAACAGCACCACTGGCGCGCTGCGTTTGTCTGCGGCCAGCGCCAGCGGGTGCTCCATGTTGGCGGACGCAAACACTTCTGCTTTGGCGCCAGAGGCAATCTCGTCCTTCAACAGACCGGACGCGCCGAACTTCGCCTGCACCTTGCCGACACCAGCGGCTTCGAAATCCTTTGCCACTTCGGTCAGCGCCGCGCGCAGACTGCCGGCGGCGTGGAGCAGGACCGTTTCCTCTGACATCGCAGGTGCCGTCATGATCGCGAGAACCGCGAGCGTTACAGAAAGCCGTGCGGCCATCACGCGCCGGAATCGTTGGCGTTGGGATAGAACAGCTGCTCGCCATTGATCTTGTAATCGGCGATGGCCTTCTGGCCCTCCGACGACACCAGCCAGTCAATCAGTTGCTGGCCGAGATCCTTCTTGACGCTCGGATGTTTTTCCGGGTTCACCAGCATGACGCCGTACTGGTTGAACAGGCGCTTGTCGCCTTCGACCGCAATGACGAGGTCGCCGCGGTTCTTGAACGACAGCCAGGTGCCGCGATCGGCGAGCACATAGGCGTTGGAGGCCGAGGCGGTGTTCAGCGCCGCCCCCATGCCTTGCCCGATCTCCTTGTACCAGGGCCCTTTATCCTTGCCGATGTCGATGCCGGCGACCTTCCAGAGGTTGAGCTCGGCCTGGTGGGTGCCGGACTTGTCGCCGCGCGAAATGAAGTCGGCGCCCTTGGCCTTGATGGCGCCGAGCGCTGCAACGATGTCCTTTGAGCCCTTGATGCCGGCCGGATCGGCCTTCGGGCCGATCAGGACGAAGTCGTTGTACATCACGGGGTAGCGCTTGACGCCAAAGCCTTCGGCGAGAAATTTTTCTTCCGCAGGCTTGGCGTGGACGAACACGACGTCGGCATCGCCCCGGCGCGCGGTATCGAGCGCTTGTCCGGTGCCTTGCGCCACCACCTTCACATCGATGCCGGTCTTGGCCTTGAACATCGGCAGGATGTGGCCGAACAGGCCGGAATCCTGGGTCGAGGTGGTCGAGGCCACCACGATCGATTTTTCCTGCGCAGAGGCGTGGCCTGCGAATACCGCACTGGCAGCGATCGCAATCAGCATACGGCGGGATAGCATCTTCATTGGTTGTCCCTTTCAATCAAACCAGTAATTCGCCCGCGAGGAATGTCCTGGCCTCGGCGGTTTGCGGCCTGTCGAAGAACGACGCAGCAGCGGCGGTCTCCACGATGCGGCCGCGGTGGAGCATGACGACGTCGCCGGCGAGCCGCCGCGCCTCGCCGAGATCATGGGTCGCCATCACGACCTTGATGTTGCGTTCGCTCACAGTGCGGATGATGTCTTCCACCGCCTTGGTGGCGGTCGGATCGAGGCTCGCGGTCGGCTCGTCCAGGAATAGCACGGCCGGATCGCGCGCCAGCGCCCGCGCCAGCGCCAGCCGCTGTTGCTCGCCGCCGGATAACCTTCGTGCGGCGCGATCGGCCAGACTTCCGAGCCCGACCAGTTCGAGCAATTCACTGGTGCGGCGCGCATGCTCCGCGCGCGGGATGCCCGCCGCACGCAGCGCAAAGCGGATATTGGCGGCAGCGCTGCGACGGAGCATCGCCGGGCGCTGAAACACGATCGCGCGCCTGAGCGGCGGGACATTTTCCAGGCCGCCCCAGGTGATCCGTCCGCGCGAAGGCGCGAGCAGCCCCATCGCCACGCGCAGCAGCGTGGATTTTCCCGAACCGTTCGGGCCGATCAGCACCGTCGGTGCCCCCGGCGCCAGCGTAAGCGCGATATCCTCGAGGATCGTGACGGCGCCTGCCGTCACCGTGACGCCATCGAATACAATAGGCAGTTCGCTCGAAGGCGCGCGCATGGTCATCCCGCCAGTCGTTCGCCGGCGCGGCGGGCGGTCCAGGCCAGCGCGTTGACGGCGATCACGATCGCGATCAGCACGAGGCCGAGGCCGACTGCGAGCGGCAGGTCGCCCTTGGAGGTTTCCAGCGCAATCGCCGTCGTCATCGTGCGGGTAAAACCTTCGATATTTCCGCCGACGATGATGATGGCGCCGACCTCCGCCGCCGCGCGGCCGAAGCCGGCGAGCAGCGCCGTGACGAGGCTGAAGCGCGCATCCCAGATCAGCGCCGTGACGCGCCCGAGCGGGCCGAGATTCATCGCGGTGAGTTCGTCGCGGTATTCGATCCAGAGATCCTCGATGGTCTGCCGCGTCAGCGCCGCGATGATCGGCGTGACCAGCACGGTCTGCGCGATGATCATGGCGGGCGCCGTGAACAACAGGCCGAACGCGCCGAGCGGCCCGGAGCGCGATAGCGCCAGATACACCGCGAGGCCGACGACGACCGGCGGCAGGCCCATCAAGGCATTGAGCAGGACGATGACGCCCTGGCGTCCCGGGAATTTCGTCAGCGCGACGAGAGCGCCCAAGGGAATGCCGATCAGCGCGGCCAGCACCACCGCGGATAGACTCACATAAAGCGACAGCCGCACGATGGCGAACAGCGCGGGATCGCCGCTGAGCACGAGTTGAAGGGCTGTTGTGTCGCTGGGCATCGAAATTCCGTTTGGTAGGATATCTTGCGCAGATGGTACTGGCGTGGTCAATTTGCGGAAATGCTGCATGCAGGTGCATATTAATGCCTATGCGCGAACTCCTGACAACCGACGAGGCTGCCGACTATCTGCGGCTTTCGGAACGCAAGCTTTACGAGCTGGTGGCGGACCGCGCCGTCCCCTGCAGCAAGGTGACCGGACGCTGGCTGTTTTCGCGCGCCGCCCTCGACCGCTGGGTTTCCGCCGGACTGATCGCGCCCGCCAGCCTAGCGCAGGTGCCGGCGCCATCGATCGTCGGCGGGAGTCATGATCCGCTGCTGGAGTGGGCCCTGCGCGAAAGCAATTCCGGCCTCGCCAGCCTGCCTGAGGGCAGCGAGGAAGGCCTGCGACGGCTGACCCGAGGCGAGGTGATGGTCGCGGCCATCCATCTGCACCGGCTCGATGGCGATGATGAAACCGCCAATCTCGCAGCGGTAGCCGACGCGCCGGGATTACACGATGCCGTGGTGCTCGGCTTTGCACGGCGCGAGCAGGGCATTCTCGTTGCGCCTGATAATCCGCTGGGCTTGAGCGACATGGCCTCGATCGCGACGTCGCGCGCGCGCATAGCGCAACGTCCCGCCGGCGCCGGCGCGCAATTGCTGTTGCTCGCGCTATTGGCGCGCGCCGGCATCGCGCTCGACGATTTGAAACTGGCAAAGCCCACCTTTCCGACCGGACCCGACATCGCCCAGGCGATCCGCGCAGGCCGCATCGATTGCGGGATCGCGACGCGAAGCGTTGCGAAATCGGCCGGGCTCGATTTCCTGCCGCTGGTTTGGGAACGCTTTGATCTGGCGATGCGGCAGCGCGATTACTTCATGAAAGGACCGCAGGCGCTGTTCGACTTCATGCGCGAAGCGGACTTTCGCGATCGCACGGCCGAACTCGGCGGCTATGACGTCAGCGATGCCGGCGTGGTGCGGCTGGTGAATTGAGGACGCGGCCTCATTACTGCGCAGTCAAATGCGCTCTACGAACACGCGCTGATCTTCGAACGTCGGACTGCTGAACCGGGCGTTTCCGTGCGCCCTTTCGACAAATCGTCGAGGATCACGCAATCGGGCCCCGTTCCACCCGCGCAAGACGCATCGCAGCCCGTAACGAAAGCCGCGATGCTGCGCTCCAGCGCCTTCAATTCCGCAAGCTTTTCGCGCACGGCGACCAAATGCTCCTGCGCGAGGTCGCGCGCATGCACGCAGGGACTGGTTGGGTCCTGCACCAGTGCCACAAGCGAACGCACCTGATCGATGGAGAACCCGAACTCGCGGCAGCGCCGGATGAACGTCAGGCTCTTCACATCGGCATCGCTGTAGACGCGCTGATTGCCAGCCTGACGGCCCGCGGATCGAAGCAGGCCAATTTCCTCGTAATACCGGATCGTCGGCGCATTGGTACCGGTCTGCCTGGCCAGAGCGCCGATCTTGAGATTGCCCATCTATCTGATCTTCCGTGATTTCTTTCCGCTTGAACCTCAAGTTACTTGAGGATGTAGCGTCAAGGCAAGCTCTGACCACCCGCACCAGGAGACTGCCATGACGATTGCTGAAGCTTTGCCCATTGCCTGCACGCTAGCACCGGGGGCGTTCAAAGACCGGCTTGCCTGGATAGGCGCCTTGAACAAGGACGCGCTCCGGAAATACGAGCGTCGTGATCTGGTGCTGGAATTGAGCTATGCGCCGGAAGTAAGCGAGCGTGTACACGAGATGGTCCGTAACGAACAAGGATGCTGCGGATTTCTAGCCTTTGAGCTTCGCGAAACGGGGAACGAAATCCGCCTCAATATCACAGCACCCGAAAGGGCACGCGAGGCTGCGGACGCCTTGTTTGAGCAGTTCCTTGCAAACGCACCCGCGTCATTGTCATGCGCGTGCGCCACTACAGCCTCCGTCTTGAATACCTCTTCAAAGGAGCCGCCGGGTTCGAAGGCCGCAGGCGTCACGGCCGTGACGCTTTCGACCGGCGCAGTTGCCTGTGGCGTATGTTGCGTCTTGCCGTTTGCATTGCCGGCGACGATTCTCGCCAGTACCGGATCTTTATTGGCGTTGTTGGTCAAAGTGCATGTGTGGGTCACCATCCTCGCCATCCTTTCGGTCGTGGGCGCATGGGGCTGGATCGCGTGGCAGACGCGCCGCACGCGGCGCAAGCCGGCTATATCAACGCTTTTCACGATGGGAGCGGCAACAATGTTATTGACGGTCGCCGTGCTATGGCCGCTGCTTGAGAAGCCCATTATTCGAATGCTGCGTGCGTGAGACCGCGACGATTTGATCCGCTGCCTTGAACGGCAGCGGACGCCATGGGAAGCTCGCCCTATGAAGACCGCTATCGTCTATGTTGGCGCCGCTGTCACCGAAATCGCGGGCTGCTTTGCGTTCTGGGGCTGGTTGCGCCTCGGCAAGCCGATCTGGTGGCTGCTTCCAGGCGTATTCTCGCTCATCGTGTTTGCGTACCTGTTGACGCTCGTAGAAACCGAGGCGGCAGGACGCGCCTATGCCACCTATGGCGGCATCTACATCGTCGCGTCGTTGCTTTGGCTCTGGATTGTCGAGGGTGCACGACCAGATCGCTGGGACATCACGGGTGCTTCCATTTGCCTGATCGGCGCCGCGGTCATTCTCTGGGGACCGCGCGGGTAACGTTATGCCTACCTGGCGCGCGCCGGCATCGCGCTCGATTACCTGAAACTGCCACAGCTGACCTTTCCGACCGGACCCGACATCGCCCAGTCGGTCCGCGCCGGCCGCATCGATTGCGGGATCGCGGACGCGGTCGGTCGCGCGGTCGGCCGGGCTCGATTTCCTGCTGCTCACCTGGGAGCGTTTCGACCTAGTGGAATCGGAAATTTCGGAGCCCGACCCGGATCGCCACCGCCACGCCACCAAATCGCCTAACGACTCAACGACGCCTATTGCACGGGCCGCGGGCACCAAGGGAGGAACTGATGGATACTCCAACGTCTGCCGCACTCGACGACAAAACCCCTCCGTCCGAGCCAGCTGTGGCGGCACAACCAGGCAAAGAGAAATCGAATCCCTCTGGCCCGTTGGAGATCAACGCCGAACGATTCAACTCGTCCGTCGCCCGGTTGACCACAAATTCGATAGACGAACTTCACAAGCTGGCTTTCGAACTGCAAAAGATGCAAGAATTCCTGAAGTCCGAGGTCGAAAGCGTTCAGCGCCAAATCGACAGCGCGGTGGCCGGAATAAATATCATCGTCGAAACCATTGGTCCGTGGAAAAGCATGGCGGGTTCACAAACATCTCCATCAGGCACTCGCAGTGCCCGCGCGGGGGGACCGGCGGCCAACATTGAGCAACGCATTCGCGTCGGGTCGTAACAGCCGAAACGCCGCTCGGCGATATTTGCTGGCTGCGGTGGACCGTGGATGCATTCACAATGCAGGCGCTGATGACGCCGCTTGCGAAGCATCGGCAGGTTAATGGAACTCGTCGTTGATAGTTTGTTCAAGCACCTGCGTCGCGGTTGATGGCACCAAGCGGCCGGGCCGAACAGCGGGAAAATGTCCGCTGTCGATGTGACGGCGGACATCGTTCAAAGGCGCACCGACATCCGCTGACGACCCGAATCGGCCACGCGCCCGCCGATACTCTCAATGGGTTTCGCTGCCATCCGTAATTCTGCGCTGAGAATTGCACTCCGGAGCTATAAAGCACCGAACGGCAAACTGAATGTTACTGGCGGCAACCGATCGCCAATCTTGAACAGCTGCCAACCGACCGTTCCTGGAAAATTGCCGGATATTTCGCGATGAGCGGGATCAGACGGCAATGTCATAGCTGATTCGGCGGTTCGCATAGTTTGTTTACCAAACACTGCAAATTACGAGAAACCACGTCGCCTAACCTGGGCTCAACACATTTGACGCACGCTCTTCGAATAGCAGGGGAACGGCTGCTCGCGACTAATAGTGATCTTCGTGCGCGGTCATGCCGCAAACGCTTTTGCAGTATGGGAGTTCTCGCGGTTTAGTGGGGGGTTAAATGAAAGTGACGCAGCTCTACAATGCTCGCCATTTGCTTACCGCTACTTACAGTCTTATCGGCGTGGCATTGCTGGCGATCGGCGCGAACGCAGCGCTGCATGTGCCCACCTCAGAAGCCATAAAGGTGGTGACTACCCAGGAAACAGTCAGCGCGATGCAGCTCGCGCTCATCATAGGCAATGGCAATTACCCGGACGCCGCCGAGCCACTGAACCAACCGATCAACGACGCAAGCGGTCTCGCGTATGCAATGCGCCGCCACGGATTCGATGTCGATGTGGTGGAGAACGCCAGCAAGGCAGATATGGCTCGCGCGATCGAGCGGTTGAAATCCAGGATCAAGCCCGGATCTGTCGTGATGTTGTTTTTCGGCGGCTATGGGGTGCAGTCTCGCCACGAAACCTACATGATCCCGACCGATGCGGTGATCTGGAAGGAAGGTGATGTGCGCCACGAGGGTATGTCCGTCGAAACAGTGCTCCACGCCATTAAGGAGCGTGGCGCTCGCGCCACGCTGGCCATCCTCGACGCCTCTCGACGCAATCCCTATGAACGCCGTTTTCGCTCCTACTCCCACGGGCTTGCGGCAGTCAACGCGCCCGACAACGCGCTCATCATCTCATCTAATACGCCTGGCAAAGTCGCCGATGACTCGAAGGGCGAGCACAGCGTACTTGTTACCGAGTTGCTCAACGAGCTCAATGCGCGCGTTAGCGCTGAAGGCGTCTTCAACAAGACCCGCGCCGCCGTCTTTCGCTCCTCCAATGGCACGCAGATGCCGTCGGTATCCTCCTCGCTTTTAGAGGACGTGCACTTCAGCCCCAGTGATGATGCCGATTTAACGACGTCGTCCCTCGCGCCGATTACCACCGAAAACGCTCCGCTTGTGGAGTCGAAGTAAAGCCACCACCTCGCGAAGGTGAAGCGTCAGGCTCCGGAATCCGTCGTCCGCTATGGCCGCCAACCCGGTCCTCGCATCAATCGCGCAACAGCACGGCTTCCCGAAGGGCCGGGCTCGAGCCCAAGACGGACACGAGCCCCAGCGCCATCAGCAGCACGCCGAGCAAGGTTGCCATCCAGCCCTGCCCGTCATCGGCTGCCTCGGCGACAGGAAAGGCGACCGGCGCCGGAGGCGCGGAGGCGGCAACCGCGTCGCTGGGGGCCGGTGCGGCCGCCAGAAGCGTCTTCACGTCGACCACGCGCGGCGTGGCGTGGTCGGGCGTGAGCTGATCGGTCGCGCGCTTTTCGACGGGGGCCAGAGGCACGAAGGCCGCGGGCCCCGTCGCCAGGACGGAAGCGGCATCAACCACCTTGAACTCGGGTGCGAGCCGTGTCGGCTGAGACGCTTCCTCCGGTGCGGAGCGCAGCAGCTCCGCACGCGCATCCACGACCGCATTCTGCTTGGGCGGTGCGGTCTCGTTCTCCTCAGGAACGGCGACAGGAGGTTTCGCGGCGCCATGACGAACCTGTTTCTTCACCGTCGCGATCCCCTGAGCGGTTTGGAACCAGCATTTGCGGTGGCCGTCAAAACGATAGACCCAGCGCTGGCCGGCCGCCGTCGGCTTGCCGGGCCGTGGCAAGCACTCCTCTTCCGCGGCAGCCGGCGCAGCGGCTTGCACGGGAGCGGGAGCGGCGTTGAATAAGTCGGTAAAAGGATTCGAAGACGCAGGTGAAGTCGGGAGAGCTGCGAGAAGGACAAAAGCCGCGAAGCAAAATCGCAAATGACCGGACATGGAAAACCCCGGTGTTGCGCCCCCACCTGGCACGACCTTTGGCTGCGAAGTGGGTCACAATGCGGCTCAAATCCGGCAAGGCGGTGGATTCATTCTGACCCGGAAACGAGATCGGGGCCCGGTGCTGCAGCTCAGCATCAGGCGTTCACCAGCCATCGTGATTTGCAAGGGTTTGCGCCCACGTCGCCTTTACGCCGTTTTCCTTTATGCGAACCAGTATCTGCTGCGCTCGAAAACGCTTCCTTACCGCCGCCCCGGCAGCCACGCCGTAAACCCCGCCTCACCGAGCCGCTTCATCACGTCTTCCAGATGCGCGCGGTCGCGCGTTTCGATCACGACTTCGAGCAAAGTGCCCTTGGCGGGCAGATCGGAGAAGGTGCGCTGGTGCGAGACCTCGATGATGTTGGCGCCGGCTTCGGCCAGTAGCGCCGAAACCGCGGCGAGTTGGCCTGGGCGGTCGACGATGTCGAGCGCGATCTGGGTCAGCCGGCCCTCGCGCGCGAGTTCGCGGGTCAGCACCGAAGCGATCAGCCGTGTATCGATGTTGCCGCCGGTCAGCACGAGGCCGACATTGCGTCCGGCAAAACGCTCCGGCGCCGCCAGCACCGCGGCAAGGCCGGCCGCGCCGGCGCCCTCGACCACGGTCTTTTCGATCGCGATCAGCATCGTCACCGCACGCTCGATCTGGTCTTCGGTGACGAGCACAATGTCGTCGACGAGATGACGGATGATGTCGGTGGTGATCCGGCCCGGCGCCTTGACGGCGATGCCTTCGGCCAGCGTGTCGCCGCGCATCGGCAGGCCCTCGCCCTTGATGGCGTTGTACATCGAGGGATAGAGCTGCGCCTGCACGCCAATGATCTGCAATTCCGGATTCAGCGCCTTGGCGGCGACCGCAATGCCGGAAATCAGTCCGCCGCCGCCAATCGGGACGACGAGCATTTCGAGCTGCGGCGCGGCGGCGATCATTTCGAGCGCGATAGTGCCCTGCCCCGCGATGATCAGGGGATCATCGTAAGGGTGGATCATGGTGAGGTTCTCTGCCTTGCCATGCTCGCGCGCGAATTCAGCCGCCTCCTCCAGCGTCTTGCCGGAAATGATGGTCTCGGCGCCGTGACGCCGGGTGTTTTCGATCTTCACCATCGGCGTGCCCACGGGCATCACGATGCTGGCGGGAATGCCGAGCCTGTTGGCGTGATAGGCCACGCCCTGCGCATGATTGCCGGCCGACATCGCGATCACGCCACGCCGGCGTTCGTCCGAAGATAGCGCCAGCAGGCGATTGAGCGCGCCGCGTTCCTTGAAGGTCGAAGTGAACTGCAGGTTCTCGAATTTGAGCCAGAGCTGGCAGCCGCAGATATCGCTCAGCGTCCGGCTCTGGTCGCATTCGGTAACGGTGACCGAGCCGGCGATAGCGGCGGCCGCGGCTCTAACATCATCGGGTGTGACGGCAAGGCCTGCTTCGGAAGCGTGCTGGTCCGGCGGGGCGTTCTTGGGGGCTTTCGGCATATGGCGGCCTCGTTGGGAGGCAATCGTATAAGCCTTTTCCGCTCGATCCGCCTCCTCCGAATCTCGTAAAAACCCGGCCCCATGAACATGGGTGTCGCAAAAAGCCGCTGCGGGGTTAAACTTGCGCGGGCCGCAGGGACAGGCGGCCGGAGTTTTCAGATGAATTCATTGAACGATGAGCCGAAGGTGGAGGCCATCACGGTCGTGCTGGTCGAGGACGACGCGCCGACGCTTTGGCGGCTGCAGGACGCGCTGAGCAAGGCCGGATATCAGGTGAGAGCCGCCGGCACGCTCACGGAAGCCCGCGCCTGTCTCGCGCAAGGCGCGCCAAAAGTGCTGCTGACCGACCTTCAACTACCCGACGGCCACGGCGTCGACCTGATCCGCGAAACACGGCAGCGCTTTCCCGATACCGAGATCATGGTGATTTCCATCCTCGGCGACGAGGAGAGCGTGATCTCGGCGATTACCGTCGGCGCGACCGGCTATCTGCTCAAGGACGCGTTTCCGACCGACATCGCGGCCACCGTGCGCGATCTCGTCGCCGGGCATTCGCCGATCTCGGCCTCGATCGCGCGCTTCATCGTGCGGCGGACCCAGAACACGCCCGAACCGCCGCCGGGCCCCGCGCTCAACACCGCCAAACTGACGCCGCGCGAGATCGACATCCTCTGGGGCATCGCCAAGGGTTTTAGTTACGCCGAGATCGCCAGCCATCTCAGCCTGTCTCGCCAGACCGTGCCCGGGCATATCAAGAACATCTACCGCAAGCTCGAGGTTCATACCCGCGGCGAAGCGGTGTTCGAGGCGGTTCAGCAGGGCTTGATAAAGTTGTGAACGACCACGACGAGGACGCGACGGCGGAACAACTGCCCGCCCGCGCGCGGCGGCTGCAGACGTCCCGTCTGGTCCAATACCTGTTGCTGCAGGCGCTGATCGCCGGCGCCTGCGTTCTGGCGCTTTTGCAGTCGCTTCCCGGACCTCCCGCCGAATATCAGATCACGACGTTCAATCTCACCGAGGCCGGGGTCGAGCGCGCGGTGACGCTGCCGTATTTCTCCCCGTTGCGGAATGCGATGAACGACCCGCCCCGCTTCACGGGACAATTCGTTCGCCCGGTCGGCCAGGCCGGACGCGCCTGGTCGGTTTTCCTGCCGCGCTTCACCAACGGCGTCGAGGTCACCGTCAACGATGTCGTGATCCTCGACAGCCGGCGCGATCCCGCCGCCAACCGTCCCGACCGCAACACGCCGGCGATTGCGGTGATTCCGGCGTCGGTGCTGCGCGATGGCGACAACGCGATTACAATCCGGCTGTTCATCTGGGGCCCGATCACCGGCTTCCTCGATCGTATCTGGGTCGGCCCGGACGAACTGCTGCGTCCGACCTATGATCTGAGAACGTTGGTCTTCGTCACCCTGCCGGTGGTGTTCTCGTCCTGGCAGGCGATCCTCGCGGTCATTCTCGGCATCATGTGGGTGATGCGCCGCCATGAACCGGCCTACGGAGTTCTGGCGGCGGCGATGGCGGTCGGTGTCGCGCAGGCCTTTCTTCAAACCCCGATGGGCGAGACGCCGTTTTCCCGGCTCAACGTGGTCCTGATTTCTTCGGCTCCGATTGAAAGCGGGCTGGTGCTGACCTTTGCGCTGCTGTTCTCAGGCTGGAAATGGCAGCGCTACGGCTGGATCATTTTCATTCCCGGCGTGCTGCTGGCGCTGGCCGGCCTGTTTGGAAACCAGGCGACGGTGCGCGCGCTGTTCCTGTATCTCGCCGTGCCGATGGTCGGCATCTCCCTTGTCATCATGGCCGTCGTCACCGCCCGCTCGGTGCTGAAGCGGCGGAATGTCGCGAGCCTGCTGCTCGGCTGCGCGGTCACGATCATGCTGACCTGCTGGGTTATGGACCTGCTCTCGGTATTTCAGATGATGCCCAACCGCATCTTCACCGCGCGGCTGTCCTATTCGGCGATGCTGGTGGCGATCGGCGCGGGGCTAACCTGGCGATTCGCCCGCGCGCTGAACCAGGTCGACGGCTTTGCCGGCCGCCTCGTCACCCAGGTGCGCGAAGCTGAAGAGAAGCTGAAGGCCAGTTTCGCCCGCGAGGAGGAGCGCGCCCGCGCCGCCGCGCTGGCGCGGGAGCGCACGCGGCTGATGCGCGACCTGCATGACGGGCTCGGCGGCCAGCTCGTCAGCATCGTGGCCTTGAGCGAACGCGGCAATGGCAGCGCGGGAATCGGCGATGCGGCGCGCGCGGCGCTGAAGGATCTGCGCCTCGTCATCGATTCGATGGACGACATCGGCGGCGATCTGATGCTGGCGCTGGGCTCGTGGCGCGAACGCGCCATGGCGCAGCTGCGTCCGCATGACATCGCGCTCGACTGGCGCGCGGTCACAGCGCAGGGCCTGCCGGTGCACCCCGAACTGCGGCCGTGGCATGTGATCCAGATCGTGCGGCTGCTGGATGAAGCCGTGACCAATGCGGTCAAGCATGCCAATGCGCGGCGTATCACGGTGAGGATCGAGACGCTCGCAGGCGCCGATGGCCTCGACCGCGGCTGCATCACCGTCGAGGACGACGGCCAGGGTTTTGAGATCGCGTCGGATGGTGCGGCGGCAGGCGCGATAAAAGCCGCGCGCGGCTTGCGCAACATGCGAAGCCGCGCGGCGCGCTGTGGCGCGGAGCTGGAACTGAGCTCCTGCGCCCAAGGGACTCATCAAGGGGACCATCAAGGCACGCGCGTGAGACTGACATTGCCCCACCGCTTTCCCGACAGCGACGGCGCTGCCGGTTAGCTTGCGTCTGTTCGTTTTGACGTATTTTCCGCGCAGATAAGTCTACGCAATCTGCGCAAGCTTGATTGCTGCGCGGCTTTAGCTCAGCGACGGCCGACGCGATTGACCGGACCGCCGCGGTTCATCGGCGTGCCGGGACGGACACCGACGCCAGGCGCGCCGACGCCGACACGGGCAACGCCGACGACCGGTGTGGCGACCACCGCTGTCGCAACCGGCGTCGGCCGCGCCACGCAGCCCTTCGGCACGCCGACCGTCTTGCAGTAAACCACCGCCGCCTGGGCCGAACCCACACCGCCCAGCGCGAACGAAGTCACGGCCGAGAACGCCGCAAGCGTCAGACCAGCGCTCAGCCAACCTGTCTTCTTCAACATCTGTCATCTCCAAATTGGGCGTACAGCTCTTTGCGATGTGCCGATCGGTCACCGCAGCCGACGCGAGATGTACGTGGTCCATGTGAGTCCGCGGCAACATCCCATGAAAATGGTGTGAGCGTGCGCGCAGAGGTTTGCGGCGAGATTTCCGCCGCCATGAACATGGCATGGACCACGGGCGCAACCTCGACGAGCTTCCGCGCGCTTTCAACCCTCACATTCCCGTCGAAAGGTCATCCATGAAGTCAATCCACATCCCGGCCGCCGCGGCCGCGCTGATCCTGTCGCTCGCCGCCGGCTCGCCGGCGCAAGCGCAATCCGGCCCCACCCCGCAGGAACAGATGGCCTGCCGTTCGGATGCCGGAAAATTCTGCGCCGAACACATCGGCAAGCCGCCGCAGATGAATGCCTGCCTGCGCGCGAACAAGGAGAAGCTGTCGGATGGCTGCCGCAAGGTGGTGGAATCCCACGGCGGCTAGCGCACCATCCGGAAATAGCCGTTACCGGCTTTTTCTCGGCACACCGCGAGACATTGCTCGGAGATCAGGCTCAATAAAAGCGGGAGCGCGATGACGTTTCAAAGTCATCACGCTCCAAGACGTGGCGGCGATCGCCCGAAAAAGAATCAGTTGTCCTGATCGAACAGCCTGATGCGGGGCGTTTCGTTTCTCGCTGGCTCCGCGAACATCTCCCTCGGCTCGCCTTCTTGTCGGATCCTGATCCGCCGCGGCTCGGTCACTTCCCGGACCCTCATTTCAACCGCCTCGAGCTCCTG
>Ga0307510_10003042_pt1 | contig 19356 bp, 32 predicted proteins | sample 12_EM_MG_FD_207224 | JGI IMG/M metagenome (GOLD analysis project Ga0307510, IMG submission 207224) | Populus trichocarpa ectomycorrhiza microbial communities from riparian zone in the Pacific Northwest, United States - 12_EM | ecosystem: Host-associated > Plants > Roots > Unclassified | place...
CAGACCCTGGGACCCCACTGTTGCTATATGCGACATTGTCCTATCATGCTCTTTATGTAATCGCTTGGTCTACGAGGGGATGTTGCTTGGCCCCCACGAAAGGGCTTAGTTAGGATTAGGGGGGGGAGAACTGGATATTTTCCAACATTCACCTGGTGTTATGGCCAACTACACCACACAACCAGACTACCATCCATTGTCGTCTGAAACAGTAAAATTTGCAGCTTCTGAGAGAGGGCAGGTAATAACCGGGTGACTGAGAACAGATGATTGAAGACTTAAAACACCCTTCTTCCCCTTTACCTTCCGAATATCCGCACCGCAAACAGCTCCTGTACTCTCTAAATTATCTCCTAACCATTAGTAATTCTCAGCAATTAGAAGCACCTACTTGATCAGTGCTCGAGCCGCCTAAGTTACGTTGCTCCTCCTACTTCGGGCTAAAGCGGTCAGGAAATCTCACCAGACACACTGGTCGGGGAACACCTTATCACTGTGGTTCACATCAGGTCTACTGATACTGCTAGCATGGACACCTCTGGCACCTCTGTAATTTTAACTCAGCCTGGTTCACCCATCCAGCTTAGACGATTGTTGGTGGTACCCGCTGGTTATCATATAATGGAGTGAAGTTCCTCACAGACTTACCTTTTCTCCTCCCTCTACTACGACGACTATTACCGGCACTACCCAGACTCGTTACTTTCATCTTATCAGACTCCCACTCTTTCGGAGTCTGCCCGCTCCTTTTGCACTTTTTACTTCACTATAGCACAGTTGTCTCGGAACTCCCCAGCTTCTAATACTGGCACCACTACTTTCCTTTTCCTCGTATCATACCTTCCTGATTTTATTGAATAAACCAATCACACTGCTCAGGGGTGTCAGTAAAAATTGGCAAATAGCCTGCTTGTCCTGACAGAAACATACACTCGTGCGGGATAAGCGGAGGTTGTCTTCCCTTTCTTCACTGAACTCCCGAGTTTGTTCACCCCGCTCTTGGATCCCTTATGTTGATTATCTTTCTTTACGTCCTACAGTCATATTTACTGCCTCCCATGTGCTGCCGCTCTCAAGCTCACCGAACCCCCTCCGAACAGTCAGCGAACCTGTCCAGCCTGCGGTACATCACTTTCCCAGCCAGACGACGCAGTAATAGCAGTTCTCAACCCAAGCGATGACTACAAATCTAGCGTTCTCAGTGTAGTACCTGGTTTACGGGCACTTAGCGGGGTGCATGCAAATACCCTTCTGATAGCACATCACACTATCTCTAACCTGGGAGAAGCCAGAGCAGACTGCCATGCCAAGAAGGAGGCTCAAACGAAAAAAATCCATTCCCACCCATATCCCGCTGTACAATGTGCGAGTAATCCGTATTGGGATCACACTCTCGCAGAGAATTTGTGCTTGTTCCGTTCCTACCCGCTGCGAGCCACCACTTTTGTCATTGTAGGATCATCTCTGTTGGTATTCGGAGCGCATGTTTGGGAGGCGGGCGATGGAGATGAAGGGAAATCAAACAATAATCTGTTGGGTCACATTGTGCGATTAACGATAAAGTAGTAGAATTCAAAATGCTGTCGAGTGAGTTAGTTATCGCGAAAATGGAGGAAGAGGTGGAAGAAATATGTGAGGTATTATCACTTCACCGCGAACAAGCAGTAAATCATCGACCGAAAGCCTAGAAGCTGATAGGGTTATTCAACTCAAAGTTCACCTCACTCTCCTCTCCATTACAACACCTTCCACCTTGAGTTTTTGCCACCCTTTGAAAATGTCTTCACCCACCAGCCCCAAGTCCAATCACCCCGCGGGAATATCACCTTTAGCTCCTGCCGGAATCCTCGAAACGGCTGGAATAAAGGTTTGCATTGTTGGAACCGCGGTATTAAGGCTCTTTGGATCAGATCTCGTCCTTGCCGATCTCGACCTTGCAGTTGCCAACGAACAGTTTGACTCCGCACTTTCCCTGCTCCACAGCTGTGGCTTTCAGGACATCGAAGCTGGTTCTTGGCGGGAGGCTGTTATGCCAGTATTGGGCAAACCCGGGGGTTGGGACTCACGCCGACTGCTATATCCGCCATCGTCAGACATAGTTGCGCTCACTCCTGCCAGCTGCTGGCATCTTAACATCAATCCCGATACAACCTTTCTCCTGGAGACTGATCCGTATCGATATCCACATTTCCTTGTCTATCTCGAAGGTAATCTAGAGTCTAGGAGTCTACTAAATATTGTGGTCACTGACATCGGGCGGATACCGGCACATAGCTCTAATTAGTATCCTTGATGCTCTTCAACCTATTAAAGGGAATTCGTTACTTGTTAGATACCACTACGCAGTAATGGTGGAGCTTCTACAGCAACGGCCAGAGCTTAAAGAAAGGATTTCACTGGGAGATCAATTTTTCATAGACTTTGACATGAAGCAGTTCAAATGGTCAGACCGCCTCAAGGTTCTGAAGTTGCGTAAGGGTATCATGGGAGGTACTATCTCGGTTGAAACTGCGAGGGAAGTAGTACCAAGGCCTGATTTAGCAAGAAAGCGGATCAAAGAAAAGTACCTGCGCCTGGGAGCTGAGGCGGAAAATTGCGAAAGGAACATCCCTATGACTTAAGCGGTGCATTGGGGCAGCTTGGAGGGCGTAAGCGTGGTCAAATGGGGGTTATGGCACGTTGAGATACCGGTATTGTACATTATCAGAAATCTCTACTTTTCTTGCTAATCAAATTCCTGTATCTTACCTAACTTTCGCCTCTTGATACCTTGCCAGTACAAGCCTGACTGCAGTGTGTACTTAGTCATTCCCTGAATCCCGTACACACTGAACCCAAAGCTAGCTAAAAACGCCGCAAACGCAAACCAGTGAAAAGCCGTCATGGCATTCGCCTTGTGACACCGCCTGACAGGAAGAATGTATCCTCCGTGATTGGTAATTTCGTTTATAAGGAGGTATTTCTACCCGCCCCCACCCCTTCTTTTAGCCACTCACCACACGCAAAATGGGGGGGGAGGGGGAAAGCAAACCCTATTCCTTTTGTCCGTGTCCCAGTTGCCTGCCTCTTCTCCTTCATGGGAGGAGGTAGAGTCTGTGTCTGAGTTTGTATACTCCTCGCCTGGAGTCTCACCTCCAGAGTCGGAGTCATTGCCACAGTCACTTCATCATTTTCGCCATCTTCATCGTCACCACACTTCTCCAGTTCACATTCCACGCTGAGCTTTCTGAGTGCGCAATATGAACCCGACTGCCTCTAGCGTGGAGTTGCCGCTCCGAATGCCGGATTGCCAGCGAGTTTGACGCGGGCACTTGGCTTGTTGGGCGTGGCCGGGTGGTAACGGTGTGAGGCCTTCAATCCTGGTGCTGGAGGATTGGATTCGCATGTTTATCGGCCTTAATCTGCGGCAAGTTTGTTGTAGGTTTATTTGCGGTGAGGATGGTGCTGGTGAGGGTGGAGGCGGAGCACCCGACATGCATGCTTTGTGGTACACTAGGAGACTGGTTGGTAGGATGGATATTGAGGAGGAAGGGGAGGGGTTGACGTCTCCCGGTGTTGCTACGTCCTCCGGAACGCCCACAATGCCGAGGCCGTCTTTTGTGCCTGGCAGAGCAAATGGTTAGGCGGTGCGTTGCGGGGTTTGGGGATTAAAGCTGGGAGAATTCGGTGTTTGAGGGTTCGGTATGTGTCGTGGAGAAGAGGGGAGGTATGAATGAGTTCCAGGCGGGCGGATATTAAGCGAGAAATTTTTTGATGTAAGCATTTAAGGGTCAGGCTTTTCTTCATTAGTTTACAAGGAACCAAGAATGGGGGAGGGAAGGAGAAGGGTACAATCTCTTATCATCATCTGATTCTCCCTCACAATCATGTACGCATCTTTGATCGCGCTGGGCTCCTCCTTATTTAGCTCGTCCTGGACATCATCTTTCGCATACCCCATCGTAGACCCCAACTTTCCCACCACCGCTTCATAGAGTTCCTCTTTCAGGCGCTCCGCAGGCCCCCGCTCGATGCTCTTCCACGTCGGCAGCCTAGAAAAATCCACGCCTGTATTAAAGAATTCTTCCGGTGGGGGGCGGAGGTATTCCGGAAGCCCTTTGTTGAACGGGAGAAGAGAGGCTTTATCTACTCGGGGCATGGAAATAATCCGTGAACACTGGGGGAGTGATTGGCAACAAGCTCGGTAACCAAATATTTGAGCTTAAAAAATCAAAATTCACCAATTCTTACCTTTAAGTGCTCACAGAATTTCTTCTCTTTTAACATGAGATACAACTGCATGTGCATATGGCCTATAAGCCTAGTACCCACCCCTCCAAAATCCTGTTCACGGAGTAAACCTGGTATCCGAGTATAAGGTGCATTTTAAAGGAAACATGCAAGTACAAGTATTCGTATCTGGAGTGTTGGATCCTCGGATAGATGTACAATTTGTTACTGCACAACATACCACTCGGATTAACCGATATTTATTTTTGCCTATTCAGAAAAACCAAGACACGGCAACTGGACGCAGACAGCATCGTAATCCCAGAACTCTCAGTCCCTTCGCCACTCCCGATCTCCTCACTCCCTGGAACATCAATCGATATCAGGGACCCTCCATACTGCAGGGCGTCGAAAAGGTCCAAGATGATCAACACTCCGCCATCGCCAAGGAAGTAATTTCATCCGATCGCCTCTCTACTAGATGGCTCTGCCACGGAGACTTTGAGGTCTTGAACGCCCTGCTCGCCGAAGAGGAATGAGACCCTAAGGAGAAGACCCGGGTGGATGAACAAGAATGCAAGATCTTCCCTTTTCTTCTTCTTTCTTTTTAATCTCCCTTCCTCTCCCAATGAGTGCCATGGTACGGCTAACATAGATATTATAGTGAAACAACTAAACAAGGAAACTGACCTCTGCAACGGTATCATCAAGAGTGCCAAAAAGCGGAAGAGGAATAAACCCAGCAATAGCAACAGCAAGGAAATCACTGCTACCCCTGCCAACAGTGCGAAGAACATGCTCATGTGCAGGAGTTATTCCAACAAGATCAATTATAAAGCGATCGAGGGGCTTTTCGAGGATTATTAAGTGAGAGAGGAGGTGGTAGATAATCTCCACCTTTTTTCAGAGTTTCTAATTCAGACTGTCAGTTTGCATATATCTGGGTGGGTGCATTATAGGGATTGGGCAGTTGTTACGGTTCTTAGTAGGAGATTAGAGCATGGTGGTGGAAATGTCTGTGTTCATACGGGATCACTCGGAAGGACAGTTTTCCTGGGGTGTACTTTTAGCTGAGATTTAGCGTGTGTTTAGTTTTTAAGCTTATTTAGGTTGTTGAGTTTTGCTTTATTGTTTCGCTGGGCTGCAGAAAATTGCCTAGTCTCACATTTTCTATTGTACTTGTGTCCCCCAGCTGACAATTGGCAGCTGTTTACGTTTTCTATAGGCTTGCTACAGCTATTCCGGGGTGATGGGCCAATACTTGACACAGAGGAAGTATACTAATAAATCGAAAACAAGGAAAACTAAAGAAAGATTCAAGAAGGTAAAAATTGAACTTATGACCTTCAATAAAAAATAAAATAATTTTGCCCGCGCTCGAACCGGGGACACCAGTATGGTAGACTAGTGTACTGCCAACTACACCACAAAATCACATGACATCTTTAACCCTTGCCCCAAATGATGCCTACAATTTGTTGTTCTCTCTTCGGTTTCCCCACTCGCCCCGAAGAGAGCCACTCGGGCTTCGGAATGACCCTGCCCTACCCTCTTCGCATCATGGGAGTCTCAAGCCTCCAGGGTGGCGGTCGCTTTCACCAATATCAAATGCCGCATTACATCACATGCCACATCCAGAGATCTGCATTCCCGCGATCTTCTGGATGACTGGCCTCTCCTCCCCGGGTTGCTCGCAACCAGATCTCCAACCAAATAAGCAACGATGCCGGTGTCCCACTTGATTTAGAACATGCCTATACCAAGCCCTCACATGGCGCACTCGCGGGATCAGAGGGAGTTTTGCGAATGTTGCTGGAGCGCAGACCGATTACCACCCTTGAGGGGGCCTTTCCGGGCTGGCACCGGGGTGTGTGAGATTGCCGCGGCACTAGGGTGGTGTCAATGAACGTGTAGTGATTGATTCCTCCGGTGAAGACGAGACTAGTAGTGTCAAGGCAAGCGTTGGATCAAATTCGCCTGTGGGTGAGGAAGAGGAAAGGAGAGGGAGCGCCGCTGCGCTCAGAAATGTTTCCGGCCCCAATAATAAAAGCAGCACCGCAAGAACTGAGGGGACAGTAGAGAAAGGTGCAGGTATGATCAATTTATGATCAGGATTGTGGGCGACTCCGCTGGGGGCGGAAGTAAGAGAAAGAAGAAATGAGGTGGAATAGACGCCAGGAAGGAGGCTATTAGTATGTGGAGGACAAGTATAAGTTTACTGACTGCTGCGGCGGAAGAACGTATGTACTTTCTTCATTGCTTCTATTATTAGCATTTACTTACCGTGGATAGGGTTTATAATCATTACCAATGAAGTCCCGCTGTTACGTGCCGGGCGGTCACTGGAAACCGGAACCCGGGACGGGTCATTTTGCGATGCAGTTCGGAGACGAGATAGACGATGCATTATATCAGACGATCCGGTGATGTTTGCGAATGCTGGCAGATGGATGGGGTACGACGCATTCCATATCTTCCCCCTTGCCTACAAGGGTAAATGGAAAGAACTGGGGCTTGATAAATTGTTTGATCCCCTTATCGAAGAACCTGACGGCTATTACATAAACTCGATACGGAACGGCATCTTGCTTAGGTGCGACGTGCATCGTTACTTTGATGCGTATGAGGTAACTATAGATGTTGACGTATGAATGGCTCCATGTTCAAGGTTTCGTAGCTAATAATTGGGTAGGACAATTACAAGATTGTCTGTTTGACGGCAGAGCTTGATAAAGATAAAATCGCCGGTCGTCCCCTTGGCCTTAGGTTCACTAATAATCCGCTCCGGCCGCATGATGAACTCTTACGCTGGCACTTTCGCCAGGCGATTCTTGCAACCGTGATGGGGGCCTAGCTAGCTCGGAAATGACGGGAGGGATGGTGCGCGGATTGTGGGGCTGAAGGGGTGATTATCTCCATCCAATCTCCTATTATAGTTTCCAGCAACTAATATGCTTGCGATCGCTGTAGGATTTGAGGTCTCTTCTGTTACCATGACATTTCCTCGAAAGGTATACCGACAAGAAATCGACTTTGGCATAAAGCTTAAGGGGGAATGGAGCTAGAACTCCCTTTTCGTTACATCATTGAATGTACTTGTAATTGCGTTTTTTTCTTCTTTTCATCCCCTGCCCATCATGTCTTATCATCACGCGCCGTGCGGGGAGCTTTTTCCCAGCTGAATTGGACAGTGCTCTTCTGGGCCTTGCCTTAGACGTGCAGAATGAGGTGACGGAGGAAATATTCCGACGACAACAATTTGGCAAAGATCCAAATGTCAATAGAAACATCATGATAAAGGCATTTGTGAGCTCAGCAAGATTGTGTGTGGACGGCCGTTCCAATTGTTTGTTTTCTATCCGTAATTTGTGTTTTTTCTGTATTATATACTGTCGTAACTGGTGAGGGGGAAACATAATTTTTTCCATTTGCTTCTTGCTCGCCTTTCTTATTAATTTTTACTTTATTCTGATAATCTTTGAATAGTAGGCAGTTGAGTGATGGATACTTCGGTTACTTGCAAGGTTAAGCACCCCCGTGCGTTCCTATTTTTCTGCTTTTTTTGAGGTATTCACGTACAGCCAGAAATATGAGGTTGAGCACTGCTGTGCGTTCCTCTGGAGCTTCTTTATCGAAAACTGAAGAATATAGAGTATGAGCATGAGAGCTGGAACTGAGTATTTGAGTGAGTTTTGGATACTGTTTGGCTTTTTTTTTTGATTATTTTTGATTTTGGAGAAGCGAGGTTGCATGTACTTGTATGGAGTCCGTGATGGCAAAGACAGTGATTTTGCCATATAAATATCGTGGTTGTCGTTTCATCCTGAAAGAATTGCTTATAAATGCGTTGCAATGCTGACAATCGTACTCGGGGTTGGGCTATTATTGTTTTCTTGAATGTATTGTACTGGTTGGAATGTGAAATGATCGGTATTGTAGGAATGGTAGTTGGCATGGTGGAATGCATCTTTTAGTCTAACTAGCGTTGAAGATTGTATTTATACCATTTTGTACTGTACCCATATTAGTACTGCTGAACTGTGTAGCCTGCAGCACGTTGGGCTTGATGCGTTCTCGATGAGGGAGGCTCTTGGCACAATTCACATCGCTCTCCTCCACCTTACAGTCAATCAGATCGTGAAGACTATCTCCTTTCTTTCCCTTCTTCTCTCATCCCTCCGCTAGCGAGTACATGTATGATACTCGAGTACTCTTTTTTACACAAACATGCTAACCTCAATCCGAGCCCTCTGTCGTTCGTTAGTCTTACCTCAGCACACTAAACCTAACCCCAACCCTCCCATTTCGTCCTTTTCTTTCTTCCCTCTCTTCCCCTCCACCCCTCTTCATTTCGTCTTTCTTTTTCCTTAACACTCGCCCGTTTGGGTACCCCGTCTGTTATCCAGCAAATATGGTACGTTCCGAATTCCGAGAGCCTTCCATCTACGGGCATTTGCTTATTGGAATCTTTGACATTTAGAGTCACCCAACAACTACCTCCTGGCGCAAGGCCCTTGGGGCGGACTGGGAGAAGAAGGTGGACCAGGTGAAAGTTTCTAAAATGTAGGCCCTGGACAGGCTTCTCCCCACTACTTTTTTAACCTTCATCTTCCCCTCGTAATACTGGACAAAATGATGCGATGTGTACAAGTTGGGAATCTCTCTGAAATTACCATGTTAGAGAATATGTTAGCTTGATTTCTGATAATGCCCTTGTTTGCTGTTTGCATTTCATTCTCTACTACTCCTTATCTATGGGATGGTATTTTAGCTGGATCGAATGGCTAATCTTTTGGATGGTAGGAACCTTAACACTCTGGTCATGAATTATCTCATTATCGAGGGATACAAATCCGCTGCGGTCAACTGCGCTCAGGAAGCGAATATGTAACATCAGATTGACCTTGATTCCATCCAAGAACGGGTTGATATTTGCCATGCAATCCATCAGGGGGATATCCAGACTGCAATTGAAAGAATCAATAAGCTGCATCCCGAAGTCGGTGGAATTTTTCCCTTTAATTTTAAATTTCTCGGTTCTTGCTTTCTATATATATATTGCGATGATCACTTTAAGGATAGCGCACTGCGCCTTTCGGCTAGTGATGAAAATTATAGTCAAAACTTCAGTCTTCAACATGAGCATATCTGATTGAGTTTTTTTTTCGGTTCTAATATTCGCACATTGATGGTGTTCGCGGCTAGCCTTTCGGGTTGACGTAGCTTCTCGAGACGAACCTTCCTCTGCATTTTTCACTCTTAAGACTCCCGCTTACTGAATTAATTCGAAACTGCGCTCAATCTCCCGATGGTGACATCTCCGAAGCATTAGCATTTGCTACCACTTATCTAGCGCCTCAAGCGCCTTGTAATTCCAAGTTCTTGTACGATCTTGAAGGCACAATGGCGCTTCTATGTTTCCCAATGGAAAATCTAGCTCCTCCCCTCGCAGAGCTGATGGACCCAGTATTGCGAAGACAAGTGGCGGCTAAAGTCAACGAAGCGATCCTTGAAGTACAAGGCGTGTCAAAGGAAGCCAAGATTCGCCGTTTAGTTAGGTTGAGGGCATGGGCCGAACAAAGAATGAGGAGTGAGCCCAGAGATATGCCTAATATGGACTTGAGGTTAGATGTTGCGTCGCAAATATCGTATGATGCGATGGGGGCCTAATCGTCTCAGTTTAATGACTTAATGAAATGGGTACGGAAATACTGGGTGACCGCTGGTGTTTTTTTTCCTTTTTTTGTTGTGTTTCATGGAGTTGTGTGTTATCTACCATGGACTCTTCTCTTCATTCTCTCAAGTCGGCATTGGGGTTGGATCGGTGTTCTCTACTCGTGCAATTGTAAACATGTTAGCTTAAAAAAAACAAAACAATTGTCTCATAATAATTTTGGCTTTTGAACCCTTATCAGCTCAATTCATTATCCCATAGTCCGTCGGTGCGCCCAAGAAAACCGGTTGAACAGGTCTCAGATCGAAACCTTCAGTAATTTATTTCCGGTTAGGGAAGAATATTTCCCAGATCCCATTATTTTCCTGACCGGATTTGATTTTCTTGGGCGCAGCACCCGACGGACTAAGGGATATGATACCAGAAATAAGCAGAGGTTAAGGGTGATCATGGTTTTTGTGCTTATATCTAATATGTACTGGGCAGTTTTATCTGATCGTGCTATCTCATCTTATCCAAAAAGCACAATCTGCTTATCGCATAGATCTCTCAGTGCTGGTGTGTACCCCACAGCGTATTTGTTATCATGCTCATGTGCTGCAACGCACAAACCCGTGATACAACGCCCCTTGTGAAAACTTTCTTCCCATGGTTTCAACGCCCTTATACTTTCTCCCTTCTCTCAACACTAAGGCCCTGTTCGGTTGGAATGGTTCCGTTCCGTTGGGTGACCGTTTCTGCTGTGAAAATGACCTTCTCTCCGTTTTGAAACGGTCATTTGTATGGGACAACGGAATGGTCCCATCACAACCGAACAAGGCCTAAGCTTTCCGTCCACTAACCTCAACGCTCACAGCACATGCTTCTGTGATATGTTTCCTCAACACCCACGCCTCCCACTGGGATCATGGTCACTCGCGCACAAATTCTCCTTTCATCAAGCCAATCGTGGCAGAAGTTACAACCACTCTGGGGCGCTTCTAGAGAGAGCCGTGAGGAAGTGGTGAAACAACTACTCGCGAGGGACGATGTCAATCCTGCCAAGCCAGACAACAAAGGGTAAAACACCACACTGGAGCACTTCTGGCAACGGGTATGAGGGGGTCGTGAAACGACTACTCCAGCAGAACGATCGCAATCCTGACAAACGAGACAACAATACTAAAACAGCAGTCTGGGGCGCTGCTTGGGATGGGCATGAGAGGGTAGTGAACCTACTATTCGCACGGGATGATGTCAATCCTGACAAGCCGGACACCGATGGTGGAACACCAGTCTTCTGGCCTTCTTAGAATGGGCATGAGAGGGTGGCGAGAATACTACTAGCACGAGATGGCATCAAACCCGACAAGTTAGACCAGTATGGTAGAACATTACTCATGTGGGCTTCTATCAATGGCCAAGAGGGGGTGGCGGGACTACTACTTGCACGGCACAATATCAATCCCGTCAAGCCGGACAATAACCGTAAAACACGACTCTGGAGCGCCGCTTGCCGTGAGCTTGAGGTGGTGAGACTACTACTCACACTTGATGATCTCAACCCCGACAAGCCTGACAACAATGCCCAAATACCACTCTTAGCAGCTTCCATCTTTGGGCATGAGAGGGTTGTGAGACTACTACTCGCATGGGATGATGGCAATTCCGACAAACCGGGCAATCCTGCTAAAAGCTCCGTTCCTGGTAGTGGCGGGAGAAGTGAGAATCCCTTCTCTATTAGAGCGCCGAAGCTGCACCTAAGAGCCATACAAGGTAAGTCACTATCATCCGACCCTTCCCTAATTTTGCTAGCTGTCATCCAGTACCTGCTCCAGCTGCCCGTATCAACCCCAAAATTCAAGGGCAGTGTAGTATACCACGTCCAGAGGTACCACCTATCTGTTCTGTGAGGAATTTCCTTCAATACGGAATTTGTTCCATAGCTAATGTTAGCATTTGCTAATATTAATAGACAACCGCAAAATATTAATAGACCGCCGGAAAATCTTCAAAGCCACTTGGGCATGACCAGTATTCCCAACCGTCCTATAGGGCCGTCCATCCCGGGCAGGGTGGCTAAAGAGGACCGGGCCCGGCATCTGTCGTTTGTAAACACCGCAGGACTGTAGGTTGACAGGCGGTCCCTACTGTCCTTTTTGGAAATAGTAACTTCCAGTAGGTACCTACCATCCTGAGTAAGGACAGACGTCACCTCTAGGTTACCTACCGTCCAGCATAATGACAGGTGTCACCAGTAGGTTACCTACAATCCTGAGTAAGAACAGGCGAACTTTACGTTTCCTATATCATTATGAGTTCAGACGTGAGCAAGTGGAACTACAACTTGGGCGGAACGACGTCAATCCTGCCAAGCCAGACAACAATGGTAAAACACCACCCGGGAGCGCTTCTAGCAATGGGCATGAGGGGGTGGTGAACCTACTATTCGCACGGGACAATGTCAATCCTGACAAGCCGGACACCCATGGTGGAACACCAGTCTTGTGCCCTGCTTAGAATGGGCATGAGGGGATGGCGAGACTACTACTCGTGTGAGATGGTATCATCCCCGGAACCTAACCAGTATGGTAGAACAATACGCTGGTGGGGTACTATCAATGGGCATGAGGGGGTGGCGGGACAACTACGTGCAGGGTAGGATATCAATCCCGTCAAGCAGGACAACGACGATAAAGTATACTCTGGGGCGCTGCTTGCGGTGGGGATGAGGGGGTGATGTGACTATTACTCCAGACTGCCACACCTGGGATTAAAGTTTTTTTCTCCTGCTCAGACTTGGTTTGCTTACACTTTCAACTATTTTCTCATTTGTTAGGGGAATAGTTGAGGTCCTGAGCCTCCACAATTCACTCAAAACCCATGAAACCCTCAAAGAGCTCAGCAAAAGACCCTGCAAGCCCAATGTAGAGAAATGGAACAGATCTCGCAGAAAGACCAGTAAAACAGCCTTCACCGAACAACACTGCAATCACCAAAGCTTCACCTTCACACAACTGCCCTCCTCCACAAATATTGCAAATCTCGACTCTCTACTTCTTTGCACACACAACTTCTCGCTCTCTTTCCTTCTGCGCCGAAGTTTCTGCCCATGGACTGAGCCTTAGGAATGTTGATCTCATACTCCAGTTCGACCCTCTCTTCGGCCGCAATAACCAGCACTGCGGGATGGGCTCTATAGCGCGTACAGGATGTGCTAAGCAGGCAATAATGTCCTTACTGCTGGGGCCAGACGTAGAATACGTTGAGAGAGTGCTAAAGAAGTGTGGAAACCCGATACAGGTGGACATTGTCGAGGAATTCCAGAAGGCCTTCAGTGAGGAAAGAACCACCAGAAGCGGGAGTGGGAAGATAATGCCAGAGAATGATAGTTCAGAGTGGAGAGTTGGGTATTGGCAAATAATGTGATGATAGACCAAGTTAACATAGTCTGGGGAAGTCATACCGGTGCGTATACCACCAAGGTTGTCCTGAAAAAGGGGATGACTATCTATAAAGTACTAAATTAGTGACATTTAGTGAAGAGTTCATGGATCAGGGATGTCCCAGGGATTAGTAGAGTTCCCAGAGGTTTCTCAGCAGTTGGCGGGAAATGTAGGTATAACACCACGGGTTTGGTGCCCATGCGGTGATTACCTCTGCCAAAGCGGCTGTGAAAAGAAGCTTGGATGAGGAGGACACACCAGGCAATGCTGGCCTAGAATTAGTAAGAAAGATGCGGAAGCATGCGTCTGGCATGCAGATGAGGACGAAGATGGCTTCAGAGTTTAATATTGGATGAGAAAAGCCGGAGTTGGGGTCACATCCCCCGACCCTTAACGCAACAGGACAGGGAAGAACCTCTTTGTTCAAGTTGCTTTAGAGAGTCGAGCAGAGCGAAAGCGCTACCCATAGTTGTAATTATGAAGACATCGCCGGACATTCTACTGCACGGTATACACTTCAATAACCAACCTATGAACAATGTCCCAGCCATCATTACATCTATCTCCACCTACCTGCCTAGCCGGCTCGCCTCTCTCCAAGAAGGCCACCACTACCACAGCAGTAACAACAGCAACACCAGCAGTTGCAGCAAGAACAATCATACCACTACACCCCTCTGTCAGAAAATATTCTTACTGATGGGAACCATGCATATGGGCCTACTCAAAGCCTTACACAATCACGCAACTGTTTTCCAGCTGGTCTCATTCAAGCATCCGGTCAAACTGGCTATTGTAGTGAACAAGGATGACTGCTCGCACTCCTCTCCAGTCTTTGATCCAGCATGTTCCAGCGATCGGGAGGGACAGAGTGTATTAGTTGGGGAGCCGAATGCTAGATTCGATGAGCCTTGGGTCAAGTTCAGTGGGAAATGCTGGAAAATATATATAGCATGAGGAAGGTTGTAACACAGGTAATGACAATTGCATGGGCCTGTGAGACAGTTGACGGTAATACAGTAACTGCCATATCAGGCCATAATTGTGTTCAAGCTCTAGCATAATATCAAATAGTAAATATATCAAACTAAAGACTTGACCAGTCAGTCAAGAACCTGCTCCTTTAATTATTAGTGACAATATATCACAATATCGTACTTTAACATAAAAGCAAATAGCAAACATCAAGGTATACGCTTGACCGCTCGGTCGAGGGGCTGCTAGTCTAATATGTACCGGGCAGTTTATCTCAAAGTGATATCTCATCTTATCCAAAAACGACAATCTGATAATCTCGTTGATCTACTTAGTGCTGGCATGTACGCCAGAGGGTATATGTTGTCACACCCATGTGATGCAACGCACAATGCATTTAATGCAACACACTAATATGAGATGCCTAGCTCATCCAAAAACTTTCTCCTCTTGGTTACATCACGCTTAGTCTTTTCTCTTTCACTCAACACTGATCTTTCCCTCTGCGCCAACCTTGCATACCTACTTGATCGCATACGAAAGCCTCAATTACCTGCCTTTTCTGTTGGTAACTACCGGTAAGTGAAGCTTGGTTAGCAGTTCCTTCGTTCTCCTAAACGTTCACCATTCCTTCAATAGTCCGGGCGTGTGGGAAAGTTGTAGCTTTAGTAGAGATGGGTAAACGGGACATGTAGGCTGATCGCTCGGGTAATACAGCAATCGCCTGGGTGGCCGGAAGATCACATTCACAGATCATAAGGAGCTGGTGGTGCAGAACGACTCCAATCTCAACACAGTTGGACCATGCATGGCCAAACGCCGCTCTTCTGGGCTGCATGGAATGGACACGAGGAAGTTGTGAGCACTGCTTGAACGGAATGACAGTGATCCCAACATAGCTGACGAAGATGGCCGAACACCGCTCTTACGAGCTGCCATGAGTGGGCATGCAGGAATCATAAATGCACTGCTCGAACGGGATGACCTCAATCCCAATACAGCTGACCAAGATGGCCGAATCCCCCTCTCTCAGGCTGCCGAGAATGGGAATGAGGGGATCTTAAGAATGCGACTGGAACGGAGCGAGGTCGATCCCCACCTGGCTGACCGATTTGGCCAAACACTAGGCTCCTGGGCTGTGATTACTGAGGATGAGGAAGTTGTGAAGCTGCTGCTGGAACAAAGCGATGCCGATGCCGACCTGGCTAACGGATTTAGCCAAACACCGCCCTCCCTGGCTGCCGAGGATGGGCATGAAGGGATCTTGAGGATACTGCGCGAATGGAATGATGCCAATCCCAACATGGCTAACAGATTTGGCAAAACACCGTTTGCCTGGGCTGTCAGTAGTGGGCATGAGGAGGCAGTGAGGGTGCTTCTAGAATGGAACGAAGAGCTGACCTGAACACTCTGCTCTACTGTTCACCTCAGAAACACTTTCCCTCCAGGATGACACCTCCCGCCGTGATGACCATGGCTGTTACACTCATTCTCCTCTCCTCGGGTGTCTCACTCAATATCAATGCGATTCTCAAAGAAACCAGAATCGAGAGCAGAGTACCAAAGCTTAATTCAATTGTCTCCGGGCATCAGCTATATTGCCAACCCACTTTGCCCCTTTGGAATACCTCCTGCTGATCCGGAGCTTTACGGTAGCAGTTACTTAACTCTCATATCCTTCTTACTCAGTTGTGCCATCTCTGATTCCAGTCGGTCACAGACTCCTGATAGTATCTTTGTTCTAGGTTAGGAACAGCTGTCATAGCACACTTCAGTTTACCCACATCGACGGTATCCGTTCTACAACTCCTCAAATTCCGTGGCCTATTTTACCCCAAATGTTAAATCCCCAACTGTGAGCCAAATCATTTCAGGATATAGGCGAGGCATAAACCTTAGGGCAAATTTTGACAAGCCAAGCGGCCCACATCAGTCTTCCTGTCATTCCAACTGGTCATTCCAAATCTTATTCAACCTCCGCCTATGCAACAGCCTTTCTCATAGTCTCTTTCCGCAGTAATCATATTCCTAAACTCTTACTAAGAGTCGTGCATTCGTTAAAGGCCCTATAGGTGTCTTAGTTTATTTTTCAATTTCCAATTTCATGAGAATTAGGTAAGTGTTATCAAGCTGTAAAACATTTTTATTCTAATGAAGAAAATCTTAGGCTCTACAGTTATGTATCAAATTTCGCTATTAATCAACCTATGCTTCCAGTGATATCTGATCCTGGTTCTGACCACCCTAACCCCATTGCACTTCCTTGTCCTACAAGGGATACCTGTCCTTACTCAGGACCGCAGGTACCCTTCCGAAGTTACCATTCCCAAACAGACTGCAGAGCCGGCCCGTGAACCTACAGTCCTTCAGTGGTTACCAATCAGGGACCCGGTGCCAGGCCGTACTTTCCCACCTGGCCCGGGACGGACAAGACTATCGGATGCCAGGGTCTTGGCGTCTGGACTGGACAGTTGGACAGACTCGCTCGGGGTGTAAATGAGGGAGAGTGTAAATTCAAATAGAAGTCAAAGTGGTTGACATGGGTAAGCCAGATAATCGTGGCTGTATTCCCTGTTGCGTGGTACCAGGAATGGACATTAGGGTGTCGTGAAATAATTGCTTGAACTGGAAGAGATCATACCGGTATTGCTCACATATGGTAACCTACCAAGTATGCTTCTCTCAAGTATTGAATATGAATATAATAGCCAAGACCAATTTTGCCACCTTTTCCAACAGTGCTTTCATCATGAATTATAGTTTCAACCTTGACTCCAAGCTTGACCGGTCGGTCAAGGGGCAGCTAGTCTAATATGTACTGAGCAGTTTATCAAAAAGTGCGATCTCAAAAGTAAGATCAGATAAGGTGTTAGTGCTGGAGCCTGCTGCTCGCAGTATTTCTGATCACACACGTGTGACGCAACCCACAATGCAACGCACAATAAATGTGCTGCAACGCACAAATCTGAGAGGTAAACAATACGAGGATTTTCCACCTTGTTTAGTGCACGCTGCTCTTTCACTCGAGACTCAGCTTCTGCAGCTAGCCTAGACACTCGGTTCACTACCCATTCTTCTGTGATACTCATTCCCGGGATGAAGAACCTCAACATTTGGATCGGAATTTAGTATGGGCACTCAGATACGCATAGACCATTTGCCATACAAACCTTTGATCCCTGTGTTCATGCTCTCCATGCCGGGAACATGTATCTTCCTGCCACACCCACACCTCCCACCTGAATGATAGTCGCTCTCGCACCAATTCTCCTTTCGTCAAGGTGATCGCTGGAGAAGTAAAAACCACTGTGTGGGGCTTGTAGACTGGGCCATGAGGTTGTGGTGAAACTATTACAGGCACGGGACGACGTCAATCCTGACAAGCCAGACAACAAAAGCAAAACACCACGCAGGAGCTCTTGGAGTAATGGGCATGAGATGGTCGTGAGACTACTACTCATAGGGGACGATGTCAATCCAGACAAACCAGACGATATTGCTAAAACACCACTCAGGGGCGCTGCTAGGCAGAGGCATGAGGGGGTCGTGAACTTACTATTCACACGGGACGATGGCAATCCTGGCAAGCTGGACAAATGATCGTATTGGTAGATATACCCGACGAAAGGCTAACATACCTCGACAAAGCGCCGTTTTATTCGCAGTGATTCAATGGTGATATGTCCACCGCAAATGGTGATTACCTCAAAGACATCGAAGTTACCAACCGTCTCAATCAATACCCGCAGACACTACTGCTACCGAGAAAATTGCAAACATAGCTCTTCTACCGGTGTGGGTTTAATTAACTACTCCCTTTCCAGGGTACAGAGGAGTGAGGAGCGTTTGAGCAGGTGGTTTGCTTACAGGGCGATTTGAATATAGAGATAGTAGGTAGTGGCCCCGAAGACCTCATGTTGATTAGGTGCCTTGGTCAGATATGATAGGATCTCTCACATCCGATCCAAGCCCAACTGGAGAAGCGAAGCAGATCAAGACCCGTGATCTCATGCGTATGGCCAGAGGTCCCAGTATCATATGACTTGAAGTCTTTGACCTCAAACCAGTCAAGAGGGTCCAAACAGAGCCTCACAAGGTGAACAAGATTGGGTAAGTGGTCCTTTATCCCGTAAAACAAGATGTTTACTGACACCATGACCCTATCGATCCCCGAAAGTAACTGCTAATGAATCCACAAAATCTATTAAATTTGAAAAAAGTGAAAGAAATCAAGGACAAATTGGAAGAGGTAGAAGGGCCAGGATTATAGATCAGCCAAGAAATCTTATCCTTTACTGCAGAATACCTTCTGGCAGTTGTTCAAGCAGTAAACACAGACCTTTCCCTTCTTGCAACTTACCTCCTCCCACTCACTGAATACATCCAAGACACCTTTCCTCCACTCTGCAAGAAAAGAATCTGGTGCCTTCTCACTGATGCAGAGAAGTACCATGTGGCTCCTGCAGTCTGGACTGTGCAACAAGCATATCTCCGTCAGAGGCAAGAAGGTGCGGAAGGAACCTTCAAGGTTATTGTCCGGGAATTATTGGGCTCTGACAAGAATATGAGTGGCAGTAGCTCTATCAGGACCAGGTCCAACAATATACAGGATCTATTGAAGATGTCATCCCGAAGGCTGAGCATGCAATCGTGATGGAAGCAAGCAAGAGCCGATAAGAAAAAGCCTGAGTAACGATCGCCAAAATCGATGCTGATGTAACAAACACATTCCCGACGGTGTTTCGTTAAACGGGGAACGACTAATCGTAGTGAGTAGCGTGATCGTTGACTATCTTCATAGTCTCGTCGGAGGCAGTTTTATCGTTATAAGACCGGAAGGTACAAAGTCCAATCGCTAGAGGACTAGGTGCTCGCGTTTGAGCCGTAGAGGTTTGCGTAAGAAGTAGAGTAATAGGTTTGTATATCTTGCACCACGGGAAGGTCATTGTCAAAGGGCTTGGCCCGTGCTCCAGTATCCAAGTGTTGTATTACTTAGATGGTTGCGTGAAGATCCTATCTCCTTGGGCGATCCCAAGTCCCTTATATAGGCATCTTCCCACAACCCTAACCCTG
>Ga0307510_10003043_pt1 | contig 19355 bp, 11 predicted proteins | sample 12_EM_MG_FD_207224 | JGI IMG/M metagenome (GOLD analysis project Ga0307510, IMG submission 207224) | Populus trichocarpa ectomycorrhiza microbial communities from riparian zone in the Pacific Northwest, United States - 12_EM | ecosystem: Host-associated > Plants > Roots > Unclassified | place...
GAGCACCTGGTATTTCCTGGCTTGCGGATAATTCCCAACAACACGCGGGGGAGTTATGCGCTGAGTCTTTCGGATAACGTCGCGGATTCGATCCTGGTGGATGGGCGACCGATCGAGGAGAGGCCTGTGTCTTTTTATATTCGGGGGTTGCTGCGGAGTGTGAGTCGCACGCAGACGCCGCTGATGTTGCAGAGGACGGTGTTTCCGTCGGTAGACAAGCGGGCCTACCTGGAGGTCTATACCCTGACGAATAAGGGAGCGGTTGCGATGCGGGTGCATGTGCCGATGATCCATTCGGATAGTGTGACCGACGGGCGGAAGGAGGTCGGTGGGCCGTTCGTGGTGACACGGAGGACCTACGATGCTGGTGATGCGGTGTTACTACCGGGAAACAGCCTGTCTTTTTCTTATGTGATCTCGATGCGTAAGCAGGTGGAGAATGACTATGCTTATTCGGCGGCTTACGAATTGGAGAGGCGGATAAGTATGGTGAGCAGCATTTTTGGTTCGTTGGTATTGAAGACGCCCAATGATACGATCGACCAATTATTTGCTTTTAGCAAGCTGCGTGCGACGGAAAGCATTTATGATACGAAAGCCGGTCTTATGCATGGACCTGGCGGTGGGGATTACTATGCGGCGATATGGGCGAATGACCAGGCTGAATATGCGAGTCCTTTCTTTCCTTTTCTGGGCAACCCGACGGGGGATGAGGCGGCGGTGAACACTTTTCGTCTGTTCGCTTCCTATATGAATCCGGATTTCAAGCCTATTCCGAGCTCCATTGTTGCGGAAGGGGATACTGTATGGAAGGGTGCGGGAGACAGGGGGGATCAGGCGATGATCGCCTATGGCGCGGCGCGTTTCGGGCTTGCCTTTGGGGATACGATCGAGGCGAGACGGCTATGGCCATTGATCGAATGGTGTCTGGAATATCTTCGTCGTCGGGAAACGGCGAGTGGGGTCATCGCCAGTGAGTCCGATGAACTGGAGGGGAGGTTTCCTGCGGGGAAGGTGAATTTGTCGACGAATGTCCTGGCCTATGGAGGATTTTTATATGCATCCCGCTTGGCGGCTTCTCTTGGGGATGGGCTTGCGGCATCCCGGCTGGCGGCGGAAGCGGCAAGATTAAGGGAATGTATCGGGACTTATTTTGGGGCGAGGGTCAGTGGCTTTGATACGTACCGCTATTATGAAGGGAATACGGTGTTGCGATCGTGGATCTGTCTGCCGCTGGTGATGGGCATCTTTGACCGGGCGCCGCAAACGATAAGGGCCTTGTTCTCTCCTTATCTGTGGACGAAGAACGGTATATTAACCGCGGCGGGTGACAGTGTCTTCTGGGACCGGTCCACTTTATATGCGTTCAGGGGGTTGTTCTTTGCGGGGGCAACGGATACCAGTAACCGATATTTTTCCTATTACTCGCGTACCCGTCTGCTTGGGGAGCATGTACCTTATCCGGTGGAGGCCTGGCCGGAGGGTGATCAGCGGCATCTGTCGGCGGAGAGCGCCTTGTATTGCCGGGTAGTGACGGAGGGTCTTTTTGGGATCGATCCGCTGGGGCTTGGAAAATTTTCGATTATGCCCAGGCTTCCGGCCGGTTGGCATGCGATGTCGCTGGAGCATATACGGGCGTTTGGGGGCGACTGGGGTATCGATGTAAAGGACCGGCATGTGGTGGTGACGAAGTCTGGCAGGATCGTGAAAGATGTGATCTGGGATGGGGTTAAACCGATCGAAGTTAATTAATCAATGATACAACTATGTTTAAATGGTTAATGGTTGGTGTATGTGTGAATGTGGGGGGCAGCGTGTTTGGTGTGTCTGGGCAGGGGGTTGGGGCGTCTGGGCCAGGGGGTAGTGTCTCCAGGCAGGGGGTTGGAGCGCCGGGGCAAGGGGTTCGTTTTGGTTCGTCGGATACTGCGCTGGTGCGGGCATTCGATTGGGCGAAGGCGCAGGCGCTTCATTATAAGGGAAAGCCGGAAGACCCGGTGGGGCCCTGGTATGAGTCGGCGTTGCCGCCGAGAGATGCTTTCTGTATGCGGGATGTGTCGCATCAATCGGTAGGTGGGGCGATACTGGGTCTGGATGCGGAGAACAAGAATATGTTGACTTTATTTGCCCGGAATGTATCTGAATCAAGAAATTGGTGTTCGTATTGGGAGATGAACAAGATGGGTATTCCGGCACCGGAGGATTATCGCAGTGACAGGGAGTTCTGGTATAATCTGAATGCGAATTTCGATGTTCTCTCGGCGACCTGGCGGCTGGCGACGTGGACGGGTGACAGCAGTTATATCTCTGACCCGGTATTCCGGAACTTCCAGGAGAAGACGGTGGGGCCCTATATTGAAAGTTGGGTGTTGAATGCAGATTCTTTGCTGACGAGGCCGGAGCATCCGAATGCGCCGATACCCTTTAATGTGAATGATGCTTTCGACCGATGCCGGGGTTTGCCTTCTTATTCCGAGGGTATCCCCAATATCAAGATGGGGGTGGACCTGGTGGCGGCTCTTTACCGGGGGCTGATGACGTATTCGGAGATCCTGCGTCATCGGGGCGCGACTGGGGCGGCGACGGAATATATGCAGCAGGCGGAGCGATACAGGGTGAGGCTTGAAAAGGACTGGTGGAATGATTCAGTGGGGCGTTACAATACCTGGTACAGCAACGACGGTCATTTCGGGATGGGGGAGGGCGAGACCTTCCTGTTGTGGTTTGATGCGCTGCATGATACGGCGCGTGTCCGACGGACGATCGAACACCTTGCATCCAGAACCTGGAATATTGAAAATACATCCTACCTATCCAGCCTGTTTTACCGGGAGGGATACTGGGATCTGGGGCGTAATACGATACTTTACCTGGCGAACCCGGGCACTCAGCGAAGGGAGTATCCGGAAGTCTCTTTTGGAGTCGTGCAGGGGGTGGTGATGGGGCTGATGGGTGTTGATGTTCTGCCTGGAACGCGAACGGTGACATCGTTCTATCGAACGGGTTCTAAAGGGGAAGCGTGGGTGACGGAACTGCCGGTGCTGGGAACGACGTTGTCTGTACGGCATAAGGGGGTGGGGACGACGGTGGTTGCGAATACCGGGAGTCGGGGGGTTGTGTGGAGGGCTTGTTTTGCAGGAAAGCATGATTTCGCCCAGGCGGGGGGGCAGCCGATGAAGATGAAGAAGGAGCGGGACAAGTGGGGGCATGTGGTCTCTTATGTGGAGGTGCCGGTGGGGGCAGGGGGAAAGGTGCGGGTGATGGTCGAGTAAAAAGCCCCGGGCCGAGGGCCCGGGGCGTGGATCGTCTTTAGAGTTTGAATATTTCTGCTAGTTTTTCATTTAATTTTTCCCCGCTGATATTGGACGCAATGATCTTCCCCTGCGGATTCAGCAAATAATTCTGCGGTATGGCCTGGATGCCATAGAGTTTGGCTACGGCATTGTCCCAGAATTTCAAATCGGAAACATGCATCCAGGTAAGCCCGTCCTTGTGGATGGCAGCCAGCCAGGCATCTTTTTTACCCGGCTGGTCGAGCGAAACACCCAATACAGTAAAACCTTTCTCATTGTATTTTGCAAAAGCCTTTACCACGTTGGGGTTTTCGGCGCGGCAGGGGCCGCACCAGCTGGCCCAGAAATCAACAAGTACATATTTACCCCTGAAGTCGGAGAGCTTTACCAGATTGCCCGCGGTATCGGGCTGTTCAAAATCGGGCGCCGTTTTGCCGATGGCGGTTATTTTACCTGCGTTCACTTTATCCGCGATACGTTGGCCGAAGCTGGTAGATTTATAATCGGGTGAGAGCTTATTGTACAAAGTCTCCAGTCTATCGGCATCAAGGCCATTGGACAGGGAAGACAATAAATATATAGCGGCAAATGAATGGATGTTAGCGGTGATGAACTGTTCAAGCCTTTCCGCTTCGGCGGGTTTATTTTTTTCCGATACCGCCGCACTGCCGGCAGCATACGCATTGTACAAATCGTTTTCTGGCGCGCCGCTCACCGTGGTGGCGCTGATCGAATCCATCGCAAATTTCATTTGTATATCACCCGGATTTGTAACCAATATGCCCCAGGGCCTGTAACCATGCTTTTTCTTTACTTCGGCCTTGCTATAAAACATATAGCGGCCGGGCTCCTTATAAGGGGCCGTTATTGTAAACTGCCCGTTTTGCAACATAGCAGAATCATGAACGCCGATAGCGCGGTTGTATATTACTACTTCTTCGCCGTTGTATATAGGGTCTGCGGTTCCTGTAAACCGGATAATGCCCACATTTTTAAATGTGGTCGCCAGCTCTTTGTCCAGTGCTGCATGTTCCGAAGCGCCTTCACCGTAGCGGGCGATGATCTTGCCAGAAGGGTCGATCAGGACCTGGGTGGGCAGGGAATGGATGCCGAACAACTCACTGATGTCGTTGGTTTTGTCGTATCCTTTTAAAGAATCGCGTTTTAAGCCGCGCAGCACATGCTGCCAGGGAAGGCCATCTTTGGTCACTGCCTTATGCCAGGCGGCTGTATCGCGGTCATCGTCGGCAACGCCGATGACTTCAAAGCCTTTTTCTTTGTACTGAGCATATAATTCCTTCAGATGGGGATTGCCTTTTCGGCAAGGCACGCACCAGCTGGCCCAGAAATCGACCAGCACGTATTTCCCTTTAAAATTGGAAAGGCTCAGGGGCTTACCATTGATATCGGCGGCACTGAAGTTTTTTGCCATGCTGCCTGGCGAGCCCGATTGCAGTTTGGCTATTTCTTCCGCTATTATTTTACCATAACTGGTTTGCTGTGTGGCGGTTCCCAGGCGGTCATAAAACAGCTGTATTGAATCGAGGGGCAAGCCATTTACATAAAACCGCAGGTAATAGGCCGTTACGACAGAAGTAGGGTGCGTTTCAAAATAATGGTAGTTCAGCTTAGCGATGCGTGCATTGTAGGGTTCAAACTGATCATGAATAGCGGCCGCCCTGTATTTAAGGGTATCCAATTCTTTTTCGGGCGCGTTGTTTTTTTTAGCATCCATATAGGCTTTGCCGGCGGCGCTGTAGCTGGCCGAAAGCGGTTCCATTTCTTTCCGGATGGGCTCTTGCGCCTTTTCAAACTGCACCCACTCTTTTTGCGTGGCAGAACCTGTTAACACAGCCTCTTTAATATTTTTTGCGTCTACGTTCAATTGCATAACAGCCGGTTCGAGGAACAGTTGTGTACTATTACCATTGCTGTTGTTGATACCCGCCTGCTTTGGCTGCAGGTAAGCCATTGTAGGTTCCGTAATAGCCCCTTTGAAGGAAAAGGTACCGTCCATTACGACACAGCTATCTTTTACCCGTATATTGCCGGCATCGGTGTAACCGAGGTATAGCATGTCTCCGGGCTGTCCCTTGTATTTTCCGTTCACTACAAATGTTCCTGTTTTTGTTGGTGCATGAGCCTGTAGCGACGAGGCAGCGCCGAATAATGTTTCCAACTTTTTATCCAGTGCTGCGTGCGCTTCGTCTCCCAGGCCGCTCCCGTACCGGGCAATGATCTTTCCGTTTGGGTCTATCAAAATTTGCGTAGGCAGTTCCTGGATATCGTATTGACGGCCAATATTACCTGCTAATATCTGCCGCCAGGGAAGCCCATCCTGCGCCACGGCTTTTTTCCATGCGTCCGGTGTTTTATCGTCGGAGGCGACACCTATCACTTCAAAGCCCTTCGGTCCGCATTGTGTATACAATTCCTTTAAATGCGGGTTAAGCTTTCTGCAGGGCAGGCACCAGCTGGCCCAGAAATCGATCAGTACATATTTACCTTTGTAATCGGTCAGGCTAAGGGGCTGCCCGTTGATATCAGTTGTGGTAAAATCGGCGGCCGGAGCACCCGGCACGCCTTTTTTACGGTTTTCCAGCTCTGTTAGCATCGCCTTACCGTAGGAACTTTGTTGTAGTTTGACGGGAAAAGCTGCATAGATCTTTTTAAGTGTGTCGGTAGCATAATCGCGGCCGTTGCGGAGTATAGAAGCCGTAACATAAGAAGCCGGATGACTTTTTATAAACGCCGTTTCCACTTCTTTCCTTTCCGCGAAATAAGGCGTCAATACCCAGTCTTTCAGCTCCTGGTATTCAAAATTGCTTCGTTTGTTTACCTCGTGCAGGGTATCCAATACGATGCGCCATCGTTTTTCTATCTTGTTTTGCTGTGCGGCCAGGCTTGCATATTCCTGCTGGGAGACGGAGCCGGTCAGCTTTGCTTCTTTAAATGCCTGGTCGGCTACGATGATGTTCATCTCACCGGGCTCCAGGAAAATATTGGTATAGTTAGGGTCGTCCACACTCCCCGACTTCAGTTTACCGCTGAAGCTGGCCATGGTTGGCTCCACAATATGACCGCTGAAACGGAAGGCGCCGTTTTGCAGGGCGGCGCTGTCCTTGATATACTTTCCATCTTTATCGGTATATCGCAGGTATACGTAACCGTCCTGCAGATTGATGACTTTACCCGTAATCGTAAAGGAACCGGTTTGTTTAGGCTGACTGGTTGCTGGCAGCGATGACGCTGCCAGCAAAGTCATAAAAAGATATTTCATAGTAAAAGCATTAGGTTTATTTATTGGGGATTTTGCTTGATGTTTGGATTTTCCGTCAGCACATCATCCGAAATACGCATAATCACTTTTCCGTCTGTAGGGTTTACCGTGAGCGCGGGCGAATTAAAAGAGTTGTAATTACGCACCATGGGGAGGCCATTCCGGAAATAGTCGAAACTGCTGTGCCCTTCAAATGCCAGTTCCAGCCTGCGCTCGGTAAGTATTGCATCAAACAATGCCTGCCCGCTGAGTCCCATCAGCGCAGCCAGGCCCGCACGGGTATGGATGACATTCAAATCGGCCAGCGCGCCTGTATTGTCGCCCTGTTTCACTTTTGCTTCGGCGCGGTTAAGGTATACTTCCGCCAGGCGCAGGTAGTGCACGGGGGCATAGCTGTAATAAACCCCAATGTACTTATACAAATATTTCATACAGCTCAGCGTATCCGTATTGTTGTTGGGGTATTTATCCTTCCTGTAAAAACTCCAGCGGAGGTCGGCCGGCGCCAGCAGGCTGAGAAAATCCGGTGAAGGTTTTCCCTGCCCGGTGCTGTAGCCGGTGATTCCGATATAAGTGCCGCCGGGCGCCATCAATAGGCGGGGCAGAAAACTGTTAACGCCATCATTGTTCATGGCCCAGACGGTTTCCGTATTGGCCTGGTTGCTGTTGTTGTAATAATTGGCATAAGCAGAACCCTGCAGCAGGCTGTATCCCCCGTTCAGGATGACGGAATCGGCATACTGCTGCGACAATTTTGCAAAACCGGCATTGGGCGCTGAGAATGTTCCGCTCATATACAGGTAGACGCGCGACAGCAAGGCAAACACGGCATACCTGCTTGCGTAGCTGTTCACCTTTTTCTGCGTGAAATTGCCGGCGGCATCGGTCAAATCCCGGATGACCTGGTCATAGGTTTGCTTTACCGTGGCCCTTAGCGGCGGTGTGAGGGTAGTGATCGGCTCCAGAATTATAGGAATACCGGGATTGGTTTCCGGGCTTTGATAATAAGGCATCCCATACAGGCGCACCAGGTTAAAGTTGATGACCGATCTTAAAAAAAGGTTTTCCGCTTTGGCCTGCAGGATGATGGGGTCGGTTTCAGTTGAATCTACATGGCTCAGTACGGTATTTACGCCCAGCAATGCCTGGTAAGAGGCCTGCCAGAAAGCGTTGGAATAACCAAAATCCTTGGAAGATGAATTGGTGAAATTAAAAGCATCCACATCCTGTGCAGCCTGACTGGAGGTGGAGGTAACATCAATGAACCTGATATTATTGCCCCTGAATTCACTGAGGTTAAACCAATAGGCCTCATACGAGGTCGTCGTAACCGGTCCCGCCAGGTAAGCATAATTGCCGATAGTGGCCTTGGTATAGCCATTGGGCGTACCAAATTGCTGGTCTTCAAAGTTCACATTATTGGGAGACAAGGCGTCCAGTTGTTTGTTACATGATACGGCTGCAGCCAGTATGACCAGCACTGCCAGGGACTTAAAAAACCTTATATATAAAACAGCGTTTTGCATGATGAATTAATTTTGAGTTGATTAAAATCTGAGGTTAATACCGGCCATGATCCTCCGGGGCATTGCACTGGCAACACCGGTTCCGCCAAACGAGTTGGAGGTACCACCTACGGTGGCTCCTTCGGGATCGGCCGCGTACAGGTCTTTCGATTTTAGCACAAACACGTTGTCGGCACTCAGGTAGACCGTAGCCGAAGCGATCCTTGCTTTTTGCAAAAACCCTGCAGGCAGCTCATACGACAGGCGCACATTGCGCAGGCGTATATAGCTGGCATCCACGTACAGCAGGGAAGAAGATATATTTGTCGCACCCCGCGTTAAAAAAGCGCTATTGCCGCGCGCGTCAACGTCGTAATAATTCGGGTAATTGGCGGACTTATCGCCCGGGCCCTTCCAGAAACGCATAGCCCCGTTTGGCTGGAGCAGGTTGAAGCCGTTTTGCCAGGCGGTAGGATCCGCAAAGTTACGCACGCCATTATTCATGATCTTGTTGCCATATACGAAGTTGAAGAGCATGCTCAATGAAATGCCCTTGTAACGAAATGTATTGGTAAACCCGCCGAAGAACTTAGGTGTGGCCGAACCTACATTCCGGTAGGCTCTGTACCCGTCCTGCTTTGCCAGGGGAATGCTATCCACCAGCACAATGCTCTTGTCGGACATTACGCGTTCAAAAATTGGCCGGCCATTGTCTGGGTTCACTCCATCGTATTTTATGGCTTTCAGCGCATTGATATCATCGCCTACGTGGCGGTAATAAGCACCGCTATACCCGTCTTTCAATGAATCGCCGTATATTTTTGTGAGCCTGTTCCGGTTAAAGCTGATGTTGAATTCGGTTGTCCAACTGAAATCTCTTGACACAATGTTATTGGTAGTCAGCGACAGCTCCAGGCCTTTATTGGTCAGGTCACCAACGTTCCTGACCTGTGACGGGAAGCCGATATAGCTGGGCAACTGAACGGTTTGCAGCAACCCGCTGCTGCGCCGGTTGTAATAATCCACGGTCAGGCTAATACGCTTCCACAAAGTCATATCTACGCCAAGATTAGTAGTATAAGTGGTTTCCCAGGTGATCTGGTCATTGGCCAGGCGCTGAATGGTAGAACCGGTGGTGGTCATACTATTATATTGCAACTGATCCTGGTAAACGGTAAAATTGAGGTAATCGGCGCCGGCTTCCCGGCCGGAAGTTCCATAAGAAGCACGCAGTTTCAGGTTGGAAACAGGCCTGATATGCTGCATAAAGTTTTCCTTGCTCAGCATCCAGCCCCCGCTCACAGAATAAAAAGTACCGTAACGGTTGTTCACGCCGAAATTGGTAGACGCATCCCTGCGGAGCGATAGGGCGCCAAAATATTTCTCGCGGTAGCTGTCGTTGACTTCAGAAAAAACGGAAAAAGACGCCTTGTCTACCGGCGCAAGGGAAGAAGGAGTCGCCGTAGTGCCATTCTGCACATTGGTAGCGGTGCCATACGACAGGAATGCGCCCAGGTTTCTTTCGCCGGGGTAGGCATTGTTGTAGGCCGATGCCGCAAAAGTTTCAGTATGTGATTTGCCAAATTCCTCCCCTACCAGCGCCGTTATGTTGTGCTGACCAAAACTCCTGTTAAAATTAATCATGTTGGAAGTAAGGAAATAACGGGTTTTCGTATCAGTTATGGACAGCTCCCCGTTTACCCAAAAACGGCTGGAAGCCGCACCATCCCAACGGCCGCGATAGGTACGCGGATCTTTATAAGCATTTACGTTATTATAGATATACTGGAAGTTATTGGAGCTTTGTATCGAAAGCCAGGGGGTAATATCGTATTTCAGCTTGCCCGTTGCAAAATAGCTCTGGCGCTGGGTAAGGATCGTATTATAGGTGTGTGAATACAACGGGTCGTCGTAATACTGCACCCCGCGTGCGCCGGTGGGCTTGTACACATAGTTAGGCACGGAATCGGCCAGCTGCCCGTTGGCATAGGTTGTAGGCACCCAGGGCTCAAACAGGTAATATTGATTTTCGCTGTTGGTTTGGGTATACTTATCAATAAGCGCATTGGCATTTAGCCCGAAGCTAAGCTTGTTCGAGATCTTCTGATCGATATTGACCCGGACCGACTTGCGGTCCAGGTTGTCGTCGATCAGCGTGCCGTCCTGGTTTGTCCAGTTCACAGCCCCGAAAAATCTTGTCTTATCATTACCGCTGGAAAGAGACAGGTTCGTACTGGTTTGATTGCCATTGGTAAAAAACGCCCGGTTATTCCAGTCCGTATTCGTATTGAGATCGGCATCTGTGTAGATCCGTGTAGTGTTGAAATAATTCTGGAAACTGCCGTAGCTGGTTTGCAGCGAGCTGGGACCACCGGTAGTCGAAGGTGCGGCATAAAGCGCCTGCATATATTTATAAATATGCGTTGTAAGCTCGGGGGTGTTCATGAAATTCACCAGGCGGTTGTTTTGCACCTGTCCGTAATTCATATCCAGGTTCACGCTCAGCTTGCCACTCGCGCCATGTTTTGTCGTAACCACTATAACGCCCTGGGCGGCCCTCGATCCGTAAATAGCTGTAGAAGCCGCGTCCTTTAAGATAGTGATGCTTTCTATATCGCCCGGGTTTACAATATCCTGGAGGTTCACCGCGGTGGTAATGATGCCATCCATAACGATCAGCGGCCCGTAATTGGTATTACTCGCGTCATTCATACTGGCCTGGCCGCGCATGAGCACCTGCCCGCGGTTGGTTACGCTGCCGCCGGTTTCCACGATGTACAGACCGGTGGCTTTGCCTTTAAGCATGGCCAGGGTATTGGCGGTAGATACGCCTTTCCGCAATTCATCGCCGCTGACGCTTTGCACAGAGCCGGTTATTTCACTTGCTTTTTTAGTGGAATAGCCGGTTATAACCATTTCAGTTAAATTGGTTTCGAATGTCTTCAGCACAATGCGCAGGCGGTCACTTTTTCCATCGACCGGTATTTGAAATGTGGTATATCCTACGGAAGAAACATACAACATGCCGGGTGTGCTAAAAGGCTGCAGGGTAAATTCCCCGTTGGCATTGGTTATCGTTCCTTCGGGGCTGCGGTAGACGCCAGTCGGCAGATTGGGCCATTTTAAAAAGACCGATGCACCGGATACCGGCTTTCCGGTTTCATCCACTACCACGCCGGTGATGGGGCCGGCTGGGGTTTCGGCATCGGGCCGTTTGGACGGCTCGGGCGCTTGTTGTTTTATAACAATCGTTTCGCCGATAATAACATAGGTGAGCGGCTTATCTTTCAAGCACAATTGCAACACCTCCTCAATGCCGGCATTGTGCACGTCGATGCTTATTTTCCCGGCCTGTTGCAATAACTCGGAGCTGTACAGGAAATCGTAGGGCGCCTGCTTCTGGATTTGCTTAAATACTTTCTGGAGCGGTGCATTTTTTTCCGACAGGGTAATTTGCTGGGCATATCCTTTTGCACTCAGCTGCAGGCAGGCTGCCAGTAAAAAGAATGCAGTTAATTTCATAATAAGCAGTGTTTGCATTACATGCCTGCCGTGGGTAAACCTCCGGCGGGCAATAGCCTTAAAATTCATAACTTTGTTGAGTTTTGGTTAATAATAACAGTCGTTCCTGATTGTATAAATTGATTAGCCCGAACATCCGCCGCTCCGTATCTCACCACGGGGCGGTTTTGTTTTTGGCAACCGGTATAAACTAGGTTAACAGATATTTCAGTAAGGATAAGAAGAAGGAATTCCTTTGGCAAGACAAGCTGCTCCTGTAATCAGGGTTGTTGATAGGCTTTATATTTCAAAAATTCTTTATCAGTAAGGCATTACTTCTATGCTTCTGCCATCCACCCGGAAACGGGCCACGCCTGTTGTTTCCAGCATTTTCAGCACCTGCGACAGGTTTACGTTGCGCGATATGGTTCCCCCGATGTGATTAGTAATCGTTCCTTTATACTCCACATCCACATCGTACCAGTTGGCAATCTGCCGCATCACCGTTTGGATGTCGGCGGTCTCACCGAACTGGAATTTTCCGTTTTTCCAGGCCATCACCTGTTCCAGGTCGACATTGTCCGCTACATGGATGCCATTGTTCACCTGCGCCTGCTGCCCGGGTTTAAGGACAGTGCTGTTATTGTCTTTTGTCACCTGTACCGATCCTTCCAGCAGGGTTATGTTCTGGCTGCTTTCCTCATCGTAGGCATTGATATTGAAATGCGTTCCCATTACTTTTATTTCCGTTTCGCCTTTTTTTACGATAAACGGATGTGCAGCGTTGTGTGCCACTTCAAAATAGGCCTCACCGGTTATTTCCACCCGCCGCTGTGCACCAGCGAAAACCGTAGGGTAGCGCAGGGAAGAAGCCGCATTTAGCCACACTTTTGTGCCATCGGGCAATACTACCTGGAACTGGTGGCCGCGCGGAACCGTCAGCGTATTATAGCTTAATTCAGCCCCTGCCGGATGCTGTACCTGGTATGTCAACCGGTCGTTGTCCAGCAAAACATCGGTGGCTCCCTGCGTGGCCAGTTTTCCTTTCTTAAGGCTGTCCAGTACCAGCTTGCTGCCATTGGCGAGGGTAAGGATGGCCCCGTTGTGGCCAGGCGCAATTTCCGGTGCCATTGGTGGCGGCACAGCGGCCAGCTGCTTTTGAGCAGGAGTATGGACCTTATAAAAAGCGGCTCCGCCCAGCAGCAGGATAATCACGGCTGCCGCAGCCACCCGGAACCAGTTGCGTCTTAATAAATGAATGCGATGCACCGTCGGGGCGGGCACGGGCTCTGCAGCCATTTTTTCCCGGAGCAGCCTGTTCATGCGCTGCCTTCGCTGCGAGGGCTCTGCCGCTTCATACGCATCGTTCATGAACGTGTGTTCCATCTCGGCTTCCAACAGTGTGCGATATTCTGTTTGCTCCAACAACCGGGCAAAAACGGCACGGTCTTCAGCCGTCAAACTGCCGGTAATGTATTGTTCAACCAGTTCCTTAAAAGCTTCAGGGTTCATGTACTTTAATTGGTGTCCTTGTATAAAGACGCTGCCCGTCAACCAGGCGGGCAGGGTAAAATCAAACTTTTTTTATCGCAGCGCAAATGGCAGCAGGGAAGCCAGCAGAAAAACACCTGCATAATCACCCGAATAACGCAAATATTCACGCAGGAAATTAAGAGCCAGGATTATATGAAATTTTACGGCGCTTTTTGAAATACCCAGCCGCCCGCTGATCTCTTCATAGCTCAGGTGTTCTATCCTGCTTAGAATGAATACCTCTTTTTGCCGGGGTGACAGGCGCTGGATGCCTTTCATAATGCCGGTGTAGGTTTCTTTGTAATGGTATTGTTTATCAGGCAATAGCAGGTCTTCGGTGAGATCTGCATTATCGGGGCTGGTGGTAATTGTCACTTTTTTTCGGATAGCAGACACCAGTTGGTTGCGGCCAAGGATAAAAAGATAGTTTTTAAACTGCTCCACCTCCGGCAGGCGATGGCGGTTGGTCCAAACCTTCATGAATATATCCTGCACCAACTCTTCGGCTGTTTCATACGACTTAATGTAAGTCAACGCATGTGAGAACACCTTATTGCGATAGGTATCCACCAGCAATGCAAATGCGGATTCGTCGCTCTGCGCCACCCGTGTAAGCAGTTCCTTTTCATTATATACAGGATCAGACTCCAATCCGTAAAGATAATAAGAAGACATGAGGAAGTAAAAAAGGCCTGTGTTCGAATGGATATCGACATCAAACCCCATAACCGGTACATTGGCCTTTTACGATAAGTTCGTAACTTTGGAGATATTTAGTCAGGTATGGGGAAGGTGTGGAGGTCCGGCTGCTGTTCTCTGGTATTGTTGTTGCTTCTTCTGCCGGCAAGTGCCCAGCTGACCGGCTCGCCGGCGACACCGGTGCGCTTCCAGTCTTCCCCGTTGTATCATCCTCCTTCGTATTATCCTCTCCGCCACCAGCTCCTGCTGTTGCAGCTCAGCTGTACAGAATTCCATGTCTTCCGGAACGCGGAGGTCGACCTCGACTCTACGCTGATACAAGCCGCCCGATGGCTTGGGATCAGCCGGGTACCCGTTGTCGACGAAGGTTTCGGGTCAGCCGTTGATGCGGATAGCCTCGCGTGGTTTGACCGCTGCGATCCCGCCTTTGCCATTCGGTCATTACCGGTAGCACATGGGCCGGCCCGGCTTCACTGGCTGGTATTGCTCGGGGCGTATTACGTCTTCCAGCCGGCTGGCGCGGCTGATCATAAAGACAGCGCCTTGTTCTATCTACAGGCTGCGAGGGAGGAAAGCCGGTTACAGAAGGAATCGTTTTGGGACCGGCAGGTCCTTTGCCTGATGGGGAAGTATTGCGTTCAGGGGGAGAACCTGCAGCGGGGCAACAGTTATTTTGAAGAATGTATCCGAGAATGCGGCAAGGATAGGGACAGGGTAACTGAGGCCAGGGCCTGGGCCTGGCGGGGATTGTACACCCGCTATACTGCCGCCACCACCTATGACCGGATCGCCAGCCTCGAAAAGGCGCGCGTTATCTACCGCGGGCTTGGAGATACGGAAGGGGAGATCAATGTGCTGACGAATATCGGGTATATGTATGTCAGCGATATCCAGCTGAAAAAAGGAGAGGAGGTTTTCAAGGAGGCCCTACGGTTGGAAGACTCCATCGGTTTCGCCTATACACATTATACGACCAATGATATTGCGATGGTCACCGAATTCGAGGGCAGGTATGGTGAGCCGCTGAGCTTTTCCTTTCAGTCGGTGAAAACGGCCGAGACTCTCAGGGACAGCCTGCTCTGGGGTGCGTTCTATCAAAGACTGAGCACCATGTACGACCTTCTTGACGATAAAGCCGGGGAGGTTACCAAATGGGCTCAAAAAGCCTTTAATCGTTTCCTGGTGGATAAGGGGGATGCCTTCCTATATCTTGCTCTCGGGCCTATCGTCCAGGAGATGTTCAGACGACATGAAGGCGCCAGGGCTCTGGCATTGGTAAAAGACCTGGCAAAACAGCAACCTCCCCGATCCATCACCGCCAATGAAAAGTATCACTTTCTGCTGGGCTTATGTTATGAGATGCTAAAGCAATACGATTCCGCCGAGGCCCATACGCTGGAAGCCGCGGGGTTTACCAAAAAGATCGCGCTCCTGCACGGAACGATCTTTAATAACTATGCTGATTACCGGCTTGGGGAATTGTATTTACATATGGGAAAATATGGCAAGGCAAAAGAATATTTCCTGCAATACCTTAACGAAAGATCTGATGGTATCGCCCTTGCGACCACGCTGGATGTATACGAAGACCTGGCAAAGACAGATTCCGTTTCGGGGGACTATCCAAGCTTCGCCCGGCACCTTCAAGCCTATATCAGTCTCCAGAAGTCCAACCTCAATATCCAGGGTCAGCGCCAGGCGGAGGAACTGGCGGTACGGTATGAGACGGAGCGAAGGGAACACGAGATCCAGCTACGCGACCAGCGGATCGCCAATTTACAGCAGGCCGATCAGCTTCGGCAGAGCCGTCTGCGTCAGACGATGCTTGTCCAACGGATGACCGTCGCGGGCATCGGTGTGTTACTGGTGATCGCCGGGTTATTGGTGTGGCAAAACCGGCAGCGGAAGAAAATGAACCAGATCATCGGACAGAAAAACGATGTTATTACGAGCAAGAATGAGATGCTGGTAAAGGTACTGGCAGAAAAGGAGTGGCTGTTGAAAGAGGTCAACCATCGGGTGAAGAACAACCTGCAGACTGTTATCAGCCTTCTTGAAACGCAGGGCCAGTACCTGAAGAACGAAGCCCTGGAAGCTATCGTGAGCAGTCAGCACCGTATCAATGCTGTATTGCTTCTCCATCAAAAGATCTCTCAGGCCGAAAATAGCGCCACGATCGAAATGTCCGGTTACCTGGACGATATCATTCAATATCTCAGGGAGAGTTTCGATAACCCGGAAGGTATCCAATGGCATGTGGACATCCAGCCTCTCCAGGTTGGATTGCGGCAGGCGGTGCCGATTGCGCTGATCGTAAACGAATCCGTTACCAATTCGTTAAAGCACGCCTTCCCGGCAGGCCGGGATGGAGTGATAGCTATCCGCTTCCGGCATGAGAAAGGGCAGGTGTTGCTTTCTATTTCCGATAACGGCGTCGGATTGAGGCGATCCGTGGAGGAGGAGGCATCGGAATCCCTGGGAATCGGCCTGATGATGGGGTTGAGTCAGGAATTACGGGGAAATATCCAAATTCGTTCAGATAAAGGAACCATTGTGTCGGTTCGGTTCGAGGTGGAAAATCTGATCCGCGTATAGTGGGTTGGGAATCCCTGCTGACCGGCTTTACCTGTTTTCGATCCAGCATACTTTCAATTTGCGTTCGGCGAACAGCCATGTGCCGTCTTGTTTTACCATGGTGTCATAGTACCGGATACCGGCGATCATCAGCTGCTGCACTCCGTCGGGAACTTTCAGGTGGTAAGCACGGCAGTAGGTAATACCGGTTGCGCGTTGGTCATCCAGCTGAATGGTGCTTTGACCGTTGAAATGCATGGTGGAGAAATATTGATTGAGGTCGTCGAATACGGGGAAGAGGTTCTTTCTACCGGCGACTACCTGGGCAGGGGTGGGCGATTTTTCATCCATATACACTTCGAAATTTGTATCCTCGGTAAAAAGGGCCATGTGTCCCCGGATATTACGTGTGTCGGCGCACCAGGTGTATGCATCGATCAGTTCGCGAATGGCGATGCGGTCTTCGAGTTGCTGTAGTCTTTGTTCGGTGGTCATAGTTATTTGGTTTTAGGTTTTATTCCCTCTTGGTTTTGTTTCTGTTTGGTTTTTATTTCGGCTGGCGTCATCCCGTATTTTTGTTTGAAGGATGTGTAGAAGTGAGAGAGATTTTCAAAGCCCAGCTCGAGGTAAATGTCCTGCGGTTTTCGGCTTTTTTGTTTGATAAGATAAAATGCTTCGGAGAGACGCCGGTCTTTGAGCCATTTTGAGGGGGAGGTTTTGAATGTTAGGGCAAAGTCCCTTTTGAAACCTGTCAGGCTCCTGCCGGATAGTTTGGCAAAGCTCTCGAGTGGTGCATTGTAATGAAAGTTTTTAAGCATGAAGGCTTCGAGGTCGTCCTTATGCGGGTCGGCGAAATCAAAAAGAAAGGATCTAAGGTCCGGGCGTAGGTGCAGAAGCAGTTCGATGGCTTCGTTGACCTTCATTGATACCAACTTTTTACTCACCTTTTTCCAGTGTTCGACGTAGGGTGACAGGGAAAGAAAGTAGCCTTTTAAAAAGACGTCCCGTTCCAGTAAAATATTCTTTTTCCCAGTGTACTTCTGTTCTCCGGCAATTCCATTGTCCAGCGCATATTGCCGCAGCCTACCGGTGCTCAGCACGACGGAAATGCACTTGTATTCTTTGCCTTCTGCGGGAGTCTTTATACTTTTTGCGAATTGATTTCTCCGGGCAAGCAGTAGTTGTCCCTCTTTCAGTACCATCTCGCCGCGCTGATGATAAATATGTGTTTGACCCGAGATCTGATACACCAGCATATGCTCCGGAACGAACTGCTCATATGTGAATGCTTTATCAAACGCACAGGAATAAACAAAAGAGTCGCCTAGTAGCTGGATTACGGGGCGCATTATTTAATAGTTGAGAGCTGAGTGTGATAGGCATTATTTCTGGCTTCGGTATTACTATCGACAATCATCAGGAAAGCGGCAGCTATTATTATTGTAATTGCTGCTGCCCTCCAGGGGAATACGGGCAGGAACATTATTGCGAGTGCGGCGAGCATGATTATCGCGGGCAGGATCCTGAATACCAGGGCCAGCTGTTTTTGGGACACGGCCGTCCGTTGAATTTCCTCTTTTATGAACGTATCCGGGTTATGATGGTATTCTGTTTCAAATCGCTGGATTCGGGGTTTGTTTGCAAAATAGAGTCCTGCGCCTACAGCTAGTAGAAACAAACCGGTCAGCAGCATTGGCCAGACAAAGGCTTTTGCCATTGTGGTTCGGCCCAGCTGCCAGAAGCCGAGTGCTGTCCCTATTTCTATGGCACTGAAGAGCCAGACGATCTTAGCTGAAAAGACCTCGGATTTGGCCCAGTCCGTACTTAGTTTGAGGATATCCATTGGTACCATAAATTTAGAGATTTAATGCAATCTCTATTTGGTGTGCGGTCCAAATTTCATTTGGTGTGGGGGCCGGGGCTGCGGTACTCGCTGGGTGACTTGCCGGTCTTTGCCTTGAAAATTTTTGTGAAATGGGAGGGATGCTCAAAGCCCAGCTCATAGGCAATCTCGCTGATCGTATGTTCGGTGCCCCACAGGAGTGTCTTTGCCCGGTCGACCAGCTCCAGGTGAATGTGTTCGAGTGTGCTCTTGCCTGTTGCCTTTTGCAGCAAGTCGGATAAGTAAGTCGGGGATAGGTTAAGCTTTGAAGAGAAGAATGTCACTGGCGGCAATCCTGTCTCGATCAGTGTGGGCTGGCCGAAGTACTCCTTCAGGAGGGCTTCGAACCGTTGTACCAGGTCCGTGTTGGTCCTGGTGCGGGTGTAGAATTGCCGGTCATAGAAACGATTACAGTAATTCAACAACAACTCGATGTTGTTGACGATCAATCCCTGGGTGTGCTTATCGATGCCGCCCTGGTATTCCCGCTCGATCTTCCGGAGACAATCTTTGATCAGCGCATTCTCCTCGTCGGAAATATGTAGTGCCTCATTGGCCTCGTAATGAAAGAAGCTGTACTCATGTATTTTTTTGCCGAGTGGTGTTCCATACAGTAAATCGGGATGGATGAGTAAAACCCATCCTTCGTCCACCTTTATGTCGGGGCCTGTACCGACTATCTGCCCGGGTGCAGTAAACACCAATGATCCGTCCCTGAAATCGTAATGGCTTTTGCCATAGTACATCAGCCCTTCGAATTTTTTTGCCGAAATGGTATAAAAACCGAAGCGGTACCGGATGGCCTCTTTCGGTCCCCGGTCGTAAAAATCGGTATGGTCGATCACGCTCACGAGCGGATGTCTCGGTCGGGGAAATTGCACAAAATCGTGCAGATCCCCGATCGATTCCATCTCGACAAATAGTTCTTTTTTCATCAATACTGCAAATTTACGCAATACCAGTCTGTCCGGCTATCATCTTTTGGAAAGCAGCGTCATCCATCTGCTGGCGGAGCTGCAACAACTGGACGGCGTCCTGTCCCACGGGATACCGAAACTGGTCAGCGTCATCGGTGGCTGCCTGGTAGATCG
>Ga0307510_10003044_pt1 | contig 19354 bp, 10 predicted proteins | sample 12_EM_MG_FD_207224 | JGI IMG/M metagenome (GOLD analysis project Ga0307510, IMG submission 207224) | Populus trichocarpa ectomycorrhiza microbial communities from riparian zone in the Pacific Northwest, United States - 12_EM | ecosystem: Host-associated > Plants > Roots > Unclassified | place...
CTCGTATCCCTTGCTGGTGACAGTCACCGGATACTTATAGTTGGTTATGATCAGCTCTCCGGCAAATTCGGGATCTTTACCAAGCGAGTCAGTTTTAAATATCGAGTAATCATTTGTAAAGAAATACACACCTATTTTTAAGGTCTTACCCGGGTCGTCATTCACAACTCCCTTATAGGCATTAAATCCATTCAGCGCCAGGGCATCCAGTTTTGCACCGCCGCTTTTTACAACTTTAGCGTTGGTGATGTGGCGATCGTTATCCAGCGAAAAACCTACTTCAACCAATCCACCCTTTTCGCCTTTGGCGGAGGTATAGTGGATGTTGTTATGTAAAAAATGATCCAACATATAATAGCCATCAACATTTACAACCGGCAAAAATAATTTTCCGTCTTTGGTTGTAAACAACGTGCTATCCTCAACTACCTCTACCTTAATGTTGTGGTTTTTGAGCAGTAGCGATCTGTCGGCTTTAGTAATGGTACCAGCCTTATAAACAACTTTTTTGTTTTTTTGATCAACAGAAAATTGATCGGTCATGATGGTTACTCCATTTTGCGTGACTTTTAAGTGTTTGCGTTTTACTACATGATTTGTATTAACCATAGCATACCTGGCTGCTGATTTTATGTTAACAGGAGCAAGGTCAACCCAACCATAAGTTTTGCTGAATGCCAGGGTTGATGCACAAAGTAATGCCGCGCAGATTGGAACGGTTGCCAGATACTTCAGCCTTGCCAAATTACCCGAACGTTTTTGATTTAGCATAATGATTCTCTTTTTTAAAAGATTATAATTGGAAAATGAATGTGTAATGGACGAACCGCCGGCGCCGTAAGTATTATTTACTAAAAAAGAAGAATAAGTCAAGGCGTCAGTTTCATAAGCCGCGGTTTGTTCGTCAGCGATATATTCATGTATGGCTTTTAAACTGCTTTGCAGCAGGTACACAAACGGGTTAAACCAGTTAATGATCTTTAACAGTTCCAGGAATATAATATCGGCCGAGTGTTTTTGCCGGATGTGCACCAGTTCATGCCTGATTATTGTATTGGCCCCGATTGTATTGGTGCCAATGAACAGGTAATTAAAAAACGAAAATGCAGCATCTGTTCCGGTTAAATAGATCACCCGGTATTTATCTTCTTTAACGCCCTGCTCATTACCTGTGAGCTTGAATAAGGTATACAGTTTTATAAAAAGCATAAACAAAAAAATGGCTGCACCAATCAGATACACATACAATACGCCATCCTGCAAGGTAAAACGGTGTTCAATTACGGGCGCAGCAGTAGTTGTTATCGTTTGGGGTTCCTGGGTTATAACTTTTACCGATTGCAGGGGAATGGCATAACTGATTGTATTTGCATGTTCCGCGGGCTTAACGGGCCTTAAGACGCCTATCTGCAAAACGGGCAGTATAAATGAAACTATGCAGCTAAATATCAGGTAGGCACGATTTAGCTGGTAATGGGTATCACGGTTTAGAAATAAGCAATAAGCCAAATAAAATACGATGAGGTAAATATTAGCTTCTGCAAGATAATACAGCCAGTTCATTTCTTTTTGCTTTTAAGGTCCTCAATCAATTTAGTTAGTTCATCCAGCTGTTGTATATCCAGCTTCTTTTCATTGGCGATAAAGGATACCAGGCTTTCGTACGAGTTGCTGAAGTAGTTGCTCATCATCTTATCGAAGGTGAACTTCTTATACTGAGCCTCGCTGATCAACGGAAAGTATACATGCGAATTACCATAAGCTTTATGGTCGATAAAACCTTTACCCTCTAAAACCCGCACTACGGTTGATACCGTGTTATAAGCCGGTTTGGGCTCGGGCATCCGCTCGATGATGTCTTTCACTATGGCCTCTTTTAACTGCCATAATATTTGCATTACCTGTTCTTCCGCTTTGGTGAGTTCTTTAATATTCATAGTAAACTACTTTTATAGTTTGATAAAGGTAGAACTATTTTTATAGTTTACAAACTATTTTTATAGTTTTTATAAAAAGATTTAGAATCAAAGCAAAACAAATCATTTTCACAAATAATTTATTCGGGTTTTGCGGAGCTTTATGCAGAAGATTCCGGGAGACAACAGGGAATTATCAAATTTACCCAATAACACTCAATAATGTGGTGACAGTGTTTTGACACCAAGTGACATTAGCCTAAAACCTAATTCGTAATGAAACTGTTACCATCTGGTCAGCAGGTTTTGCTGCAGATCGGTATATTTGAATAAACCTTTAACTATGAGCCAGATCAATAAAGAAGACATCAAGCAGGAGGTGTTCGATCTGTATGATGATTATGCGCATAACCGGTTAGACCGCCGTGCATTTGTACAAAAGCTGTCACTTTACGCTGTCGGTGGATTGACTGTGCCTGCTTTAATGAGCTTTCTGATGCCTGATTACCAGGGAAACATACAGATCGAAGCGGATGACCCGCGTTTAAAATCAGAATATATCAAATATGACTCTCCGAAAGGGGGCGGTTCGATCAAAGGTTTGCTATCGGAACCCAAAGACCATAAAGGCAAACTCGGCGGGATCATCGTTGTCCATGAAAACCGGGGCCTGAACCCTTATATAGAAGACGTTGGCAGAAGGGCCGCCCTGGCCGGATTTATTTCGCTTGCACCCGATGCCCTGACGCCCCTGGGCGGTTATCCGGGCAATGACGACAACGGGCGTGAAATGCAAAGTAAAAGGGACCCCAAAGAAATGGAGGAAGATTTTATAGCGGCCTATGAATACCTGAAAGTTCACCCGGATTGTAACGGCAAGGTGGGTGTTGTCGGATTTTGTTTTGGCGGCGGCATGGCCAACAGGATGGCAGTGCGCCTACCTGACCTGGCAGCAGCCGTGCCATTTTACGGGAGCCAGCCGGCAGTTGAGGATGTGCCGAAGATCAAGGCTACGCTGCTATTGCATTATGCGTCGCTGGATACACGCATAACGGGCGGATGGCCTGCCTACGAAGCTGCCTTAAAAGCGAATGGAAAAAAATACCAGGCGTTTATTTACGAAAACGTAAACCATGGCTTTCATAACGACACAACGCCCCGTTATGACAAAGCTGCTGCGGAACTGGCCTGGAGCCGCACGATTGATTTTTTCAAGGAGTATTTGAAATAATACACCAATATTGCAGATACAAATTAAATTATAAGAATGAAAAAGTCTCAAATCTTTCACCTTGAGACCTTTGAACTTGATGGGGTAGCCCCAACCCCAATCGGATTAAACTCGAACCGCTTGGCAGAAAGTATGAGGATTTTATCTACAATTATTTAATTGGTTCGAGCCTAGTTTGAGGATCTTGGCTGTCGGTAGTCCGGAACACCGTTAAAACACCCTAAACAACACCGTGTTTTAACGGTGCTTATTAATTATTGATTAATTGCTGAATTTTATAACTCATTATATATTAAGGAAATCCATCAATTATTTAATCTTAAATAGCTGATGTACATGGATATGTGAATAAAATATTCTTTTGATTTAATAGTATTTATTCTAACTTCATAATAATTAACGCTTAACCTTTATCTTAATCTATATGAAAACAGTCCAATTCGTTTTACTTTATCCTGGCAGGTCGATACACGCGCCCCGCGAGGGACTTTAGTCGTCAGTATTGGCTTCCTAAACTTGGTCGCAAAGACGAAGCACTCTGATTGTCAGATAGCTACTAACCTTGGGTTAATATTGCTAATTTGTTAGTTACAGTATAGACTTTCGGTATGCCGCTTAACTTCAAAAGCAGGCCAGTTTTAAGTGTAAATCCATAGCTTATTTTCTAAAATATATTAATACCAAATCTTATCATGACTGAAAAAGATAATGCTACGCGGGTATTGATCCGCTTTATAGCCGAACTGGCTGTCCCAGTTACCCGCCAAAGTATTAGTGACGAGCTGCAAAAGCACCCTGATTATTACAGTCTGCTCGCTTTTAGCGATGTGCTCAATACCTACCAGGTGTCTGCCTCGGCCTATAGGCTTACGTTTGACCAATTACAAGAAGTTCCACTCCCATTTATAACATACTTAAGCGATAAAAATTACGCAGTAGTCACCCGGCTGGATGAAAAACAGGTAATGCTGTCAAATGAGCGCTGGAGCAATAAGAGACTGTCCTTAGCTAAATTTAAAAACCTGTATGGCGGTACGGTATTGGTAGCAGAAAAGCATGCAAACTCTGGCGAAGCTGATTATGCCATCAAACACCGAAAGGAATTGATAAACCGTTGGCTAACATCCTTTGCACTTACAGGCCTGGCTGTTATACTTATAGCTTTTTTACTTGCAAATACATCATATCTTAGCGCTTTCAACCTGCAAACAGGCTTGTTAACTTTGTTTAAAACAGTTGGGCTGGCAACATCTGTATTATTGCTGGTGCAAAGCATTGATGCCGGCAATCCCCTTATACAAAAAATATGCGGCGGGGAAAGTAAAAATGATTGTAATGCGATACTATCCTCAAAAGCCGCCAAAGTAGGCGGGATAAGCTGGTCCGAGATCGGCTTTTTTTATTTTGCCGGAACCTGGCTGGTTTTATTGCTGAACAGTGGTCATCCGGCGTTAATGCGCGCATTGGCGTTGCTTAATCTCATAAGCCTGCCATATACGGTTTACTCTATTCGTTACCAGTGGCGCGTTGCTAAACAATGGTGCAAACTCTGCTGTACAGTACAGGCAGTGCTTTGGCTGGAGTTTTTTGTTTGCCTACCTTACTGGTCAACCACTACAAATATGCCCGCTTTGTCCGAATGGGGCAGCTTAATAATGGTTATGTTGCTGCCTGTTTTTTTATGGATACTAAGCAAGCCCTATTTGTTGCGGTTAGCTAAAGTTTCACCACTCACAGAGCAGTTGCGCAAATTCAAGTACAATAAAGAACTATTTGACGCCGCCTTAAAAGACCAACCTAAATACGCCGCGCCTGCTGACGACTGGAGTATCGTGTTAGGTAATTCCGAAGCGACTAAAGTAATTACCGTAGTCAGCAATCCTTATTGCGAGCCTTGCGCTGTGGCCCATTCGCAATTAGACGAGGCATTGGTTACACAGGATGACGTGCAGGTGCGCGTGGTTTTCATTGGTAAGAACAGTGATGAAAACGATGAAAACAGCCTAATACACCGTCACCTGATGGCATTGAATGAATTACCCGACAAAACCATTGTTAAAAATGCCCTGCACGACTGGTATGAGCAAAAAAAGAAAAATTATGCGGCTTGGGCAAAAAAGTACCCCGTAGCCCTTGATCCGTCCAAGTATTACAAGCTGGATAAACAAAAAGACTGGGTTGAACTGGCCGATATAACCGGAACTCCTACGTTACTGGTTAATGGTCACCTTTTACCCCAAAACTACCAGGTAAACGAATTAAAATACATGTTAGCTTAATAGTTTAACAGTAAGGCTTTACCTCTTCGTTGCAAAAGGTGAAGCAAAAGAAACTTTGGCCAAAAGTGAAAGAAGCATGCACTTCAGCAATACATGTCGCCAAAATTGCCGGGGCGTGGTTACGGCAACACATTCAATTTAAACTTATTTTATGGAAAAGTTTCAAAAACTCAGTAGGGCTGAGATGAAAAAGATTACCGGTGGAACTCCGCTTTGCGCATGTAACCAATATACGAAGTGCCAATGCGGTGGTACCGGCCCTATTGTGTGTGTGTCAATATCAACCGGAGGTTGCATGGACCCCGGTCGTGCTACAGGCGCTGCCTGCTGGTCTTATTGCGGTGATGCCGGAGTTTATTTGCCGACTTATTGCTGGACAGATCCTTTCTGTACAGTCAAGGCGGGTTCATAGCATTGAATATGAATTAATAAAAGCAGGACTGTTGCAAAAACAGTTTCTGCTTTTTGGCAATATATCCGTTAGGGGCGTTTTAATTATTCCCCACTTAAATATAGTATCCCGGTATCGAGTTTAAAATCTATTTAAACCAACTTTTTGCCAACAATTTGATAGTAAAACACGCACAGTGCGTAATTAAATCATATAACGTTTTTTTAAATTAATAGAAGTTGAGCTTTCTCTGTTACAGGCAACAAGAACAAATGGATTGCGGCCCAACGTGCTTACGTATGGTATTTCGGCATTATGGTCTCAAAATAACCATTCAAAAACTCAGGACATTGTGTTATATAAACCGGGGCGGTGTTAATATGCTGGCTCTTAGTGAGGCTGCCGAAAAATTGGGCATGCGCACAACAGGCGTTAAACTAAATATTGAACAACTGAAAGAAGCTGAGTTGCCTTGTGTACTGCACTGGCATGAACATCACTTTGTTGTATTATATAAAATCAAAAAAGGCAAATACTATTTAGCTGATCCAGCCTCAGGACTTTTTACGCTAACCGAAGAAGTTTTTAAGAAAAATTGGTATTACTATAAAGAAGGAAATGACGGCATCTCTTTATTGCTGAGCCCTACTCCGCAATTTTATGAGCAGGAGGACGATAAAGGCAACAAAGTATCCTGGTTAATCATATTACGATATTTTTATGCGTATAAAAAATTATTTATCCAATTGGCGTTCGGATTGGGTATTGGTACGCTGTTATCGTTGGTTACCCCGTTCCTTACACAGTCGATTGTTGATATCGGTATCAATACCCGTAACATCAATTTTGTTTATTTAGTATTGATAGCGCAGGTTATGCTGTTCATAGGCAGTACCAGTGTGAATTTTATGCGAAGCTGGATATTATTGCATATCAGTACACGTATCAATATTTCTATCCTGACAGATTTTCTTATCAAATTGATGAAGCTACCCGTAAGCTTTTTTGAAAGTAAAACCACCGGAGATATTATGCAGCGCATGAATGATCAGGCGCAAATAGAAAGCTTTTTAACGGGTACTACGCTTAGTACCCTTTTCTCAATCATTAACCTGGTTGTATTTACCATAGTGTTAGTTTACTATAATGCGGTAATTTTTATGGTAGCGCTGGTAAGCACCTTATTGTACAGCGGCTGGATAGCAGTGTTTCTAAAGCGCCGCCGGGTGCTTAACTACAAGCAGTTTGACAATAATAGCAGCAACCAGAGTAATATTGTAGAGCTGGTGAACGGTATAACTGAAATAAAGCTAACCAATAGTGAAAAGCAAAAGCGCTGGGCCTGGGAGCATATACAGGCCAAAATGTTTAAATATAAAATGAAAAATTTAGCCCTTAACCAATACCAGCAGGGCGGCAGCATGTTTATTAATCAAGCCAAGAATATATTGATTACTTTTTTAAGCGTTAAAGCCGTTATTGACGGCCAGATAACCCTGGGCGGCATGATGGCCATTCAATATATTGTCGGGCAGGTAAGCAGCCCTATTGAGCAACTACTGGGCTTTGTACAAAGCTACCAGGATGCCAAAATAAGTTTAGAGCGCTTAAACGAGATACATGAACTGCCCGATGAAGAACCGATTGATAAATACTGGATACATGAACTGCCCCAAAACAAAACCATTACCCTCAAAGATTTGTCTTTTACCTATCCTGGTGCTGGAAATGAGCCGGTATTAGAGGACATCGACCTCATTATCCCCCAAGGCAAAACCACTGCTATTGTAGGTATGAGCGGCAGTGGAAAAACTACGATACTTAAGCTATTGCTTCGTTTTTATGAGCCGCAAAAAGGAGAAATGCGGATAGGGGCCACCAAACTCAACCAGCTCAGCTTTAAAACCTGGCGCACTTCCTGCGGCACCGTAATGCAGGATGGCTTTATCTTTTCGGACACGATAGCAAATAACATAGCTGTTGGTGATGAATACCCCGATGAGCAAAAACTTCAGCAAGCAATTAACGTAGCCAACATTGGTGATTTTATTGAAGAGCTGCCATTTGGCCTGCAGACTAAAATAGGCACCGCAGGCAGTGGCATAAGCCAGGGGCAAAGGCAGCGTCTGCTGATAGCCCGCGCGGTTTATAAAAACCCCGAGTACCTGTTTTTTGATGAAGCCACCAATGCCCTTGATGCTAATAACGAACGCATCATTATGGATAACCTGAACCAGTTTTTTTCGGGGAGAACCGTTGTGGTAGTGGCACACAGGCTAAGTACGGTAAGCAACGCCGACAATATCATCATGTTAGACAAAGGCCGCATAATAGAACAAGGTACCCATCACGAACTAACAAGCCTTCGCGGTAAATATTATAGTTTGGTTAAAAACCAATTAGAATTAGGGATGTAGCACATGGAGATACAAGAAACGGAAAGGCATACCGAAGATATGCAGGAAATTATAACTAAAGTGCCATCGTGGATGTTGCGTTGGGGGATGATGTTATTCTTTGGCATCCTGCTAATGGTGGTCGCCATCTCAGTTTTTGTACGCTATCCGGATACAATAAAATCGGGTTTAAAATTTGAATCATCGGGTATTACTGTTCCCATTGTCAGCGCCGTTCCGGGCACTGTAACGAATATTTGGGTTAAACAAGGGGCTATTGTAAAAAAAGGGCAGGCATTAGCTAGCATCGAAATGAGTAGTCCTAATACAACGTACACGCTGGCTGCACCGCAGGATGGGAAGTTGGGCTTTGTAACTATTGTTCAGCGCGGCACTTCCTTAAAAGCTAACCAGGTCGTGTTTGCTATCCACCCTGTAAACGAACAGTTTTTTGGAATAATGGAAATACCGCCTTCCCAGGTCAATAAAATTAAAATTGGGCAGCAGGTATTGATCAGTCTGAGAAATTACCCGGCAGATGAATATGGCCAGTTGAAAGGCAGCGTAACCTATATAACGGACGAGCCCACTGTTAATGGACTTTTCATAATTAAAGTTGCTTTGAATAGCACCGGTTCAAAATACCCGGTAGCTCTCAAAAGTTGGATGGCAGGCGATGCGGAGATTATTACACAGAATGTGAGCCTACAAAGCCGTATTTTCAAATCTATTTTTAAGGGGCTGTAAGCCGGTAGTGTTTCAATATTGTTTATGATTTATAGATTGCTGAAAATCAAGACCAATTTTTAATCAGAAAATAAAAAATCAGAAAAAGCGGTATCATATCAAACAACGGTTACAGTTACTCTTTCCCGAGGGAATATCATATGACCGGGAAAATGACATCTCTCGAAGCCACGTCCGCCTTTTAACGGATATGAGCCCGAAGAGCTGGCAGGTAAATAAAAAAGCCTCTCAGATTCCTCTAAGAGGCTTTGGGTAGCCCCAACAGGACTAAACTCGAACCGCTTGGTGGAAAGTATGCGAGTTTTGGCCTCAATAATTTAGTTGGTTCGAATCCCGTAGGGTTCGCTTGAAATCGTGAACCCCATGGGGCTTTTTTCGAACCACTTTATATCAGAATTGAAGCAAATAGCCAGTATAGTTTAACCTGGTTCGAGCCGAGCCTCAGGAGAAATTATTTGTTACATATTATTCCAGAAGACACAGCCAAATCCGATACTGTGGCAAATTGATCTACCAAGGTGAGAACAAGCCTATATACTTTGCGTTTGATATTGGGATTAATGAGACTTCAATTTATAACAATAGCCTTTTGATGAGAAGGTTTACCATCTTCAATTAAAATTATCTCGAATAGAGCGCGAGTAATTAAAATGATCAGTCAGGCAAGCGGCAAAGTAAACCAAAAAGTGCTACCCTTGCCAACCACACTATCCACGCCAATTTCACCGCCATGCTTTTTGATTATTTCAGAACTGATATATAGACCTAATCCCAAACCGGAAAATTGAAAGCCATCGGTATCTACTCGATAATAACTATCAAATAAGTGAGGCAGTTTTTCCGATAGAATGCCAGGACCCTTATCAATTACGGAAATTCTTACCACTTCCTTTTGCTTTTCAATATGAATTTTTATCTGTTTTGATTCTGGAGCATATTTAATTGCATTGTTGACAAAATTGATGATTACTTGGTCAATTCGGTCTGAGTCCGCATTGACTTGTAAATCAAAAGCACCTTCTATTTTTATTGTATGGGTACCTAAAATCTGAATATGTTCACCACAATCGGCAATTAATTCGGAAAGGTTAAATATTGTTTTATTCAGATACAAATGTCCCTGCTTTAGTCTACTGACATTAAGTAAATCCGCAATAAGGTTGTTCAATTTATTGAGGCTTTTATTAGCCTGATCGATCAATCCATCCAACTTTAAATTCTGCCATTCGGGATCATTATAAGTTTGTGTTAATATCTCAGTCTGATCCTGTCCAAATATTTTTTTAGCCATTGGGTTGGCATACGTTAGCCTTCCATTGATATCAATTATACCAACACCTTCAGTCATAGTTTCCAATATCTGAGTAAGATGTTGTTCACTATGACGCCGGGCAGCCTTGATTTTTTTAGAATTTTCTAAGGCAAGTTTTAGTTGTTTTTCACCTTCTTCAAGGTTCTTTCGGGAAGTAAAATCATCCAATATTGTAAACCCATACATTTCATTATTTTCATGAAACAATACAGTTGTCACATTAACCCAAGCTAATGATTTATCTGAAGAGTAATTTTATTTAAGAAAAAATGGTTTCTCTATTATGGCTGTGCCGACTCAAAAGTAGGAGTAGCCGTTTTTGATCCGCTTAAACCAGCACCGCCGGATCCATTACCCCTTTAATAGCCTAATGGATTAATTTAAAGTCCTCCCCTAAGATGCTCTTTCATAGTGATAATAAAAAACCTGTAAGTCTCGACTTACAGGTTTTTTATCATTTTCAGCGGAACTCATCTATTCTATTATAAGCGAAGTGATTCCGTGTGGTAACATATTGATTGAATTTCCTATTTCTTTGCCTGGTGTTTCATCTGCAACGCATATTCGTATGGATCGTGGCTTGAAAGAAGGGAATGAAAGAGCTACCTTTTCCGGTTTATCCGATAATGACCGCAGACGAATGATCATTGACTTCCCATCTTCAGATGTTTTAATGATCGAAATAAAAACGTTCATATTATCTATTTCTGCTAAGGTATTCAGGTTTATTTTCTCTTTAACCGGGGTAGCAATGAGTGGTTGTGATTGTTCGAGCCCAAAACGATTAGCCTTAACTGCATCATAAGCGTATTGATGAGGCAATATCCTGTAACGAAAATTTAATTTACCATTCTGCGACAGGGGAAAATTTGTATGCCAATGATTATTAAGCGCCCATGAATATATGGTTGAACTTAAAGGTAAGTGTTGAATCCATTCGGGTGAATGAAAAGCTCCTCCTATAATATTGGCGGTCATCTTACCACTTTCGAAAGTAGGAGCATCTAATGAGCACCAGGTTATCCCTTTGCTTTCATTTGATATATCAAGCCAACGCTGGAAACAAATCCAATTTCGGTTTGCAGCAGGAAGCTGATCTGCATCTATTTCTACCACGCTCCAGGGGACATCGATACGAGTACGTCCGTTTGGAATGTTAAATGAAAACCCAAAATGAATTCCTTCCTTTTGAGTTACGGCGATTTTGTCAATTAAATTATTGATTTCGATTTCAGGCATGCCAGCTATTACACGAACTTCACGGCTCAGGCTATTACAACCTTCGGCTTTTGAATTCACCTGGATTGAGGCAACCAGCGGCCCGTTTTCTTTAATTAAAGTTTGTACTTGTGTTGGTCCTGTTGCGTTTACTCCTTTTTGTGAAACGGCGGTGGTAGATGCCGTTGCATTTGTTGCATATTGCGGGCCACCGGCGGCCGGTTTTCCGCTTCCCTGAAGATACCTGAAACTGTTTATATTAGCGTTGCCCGGATTCACAAATTCAACACCTGTTTTATCTTTTAAACTGGTAATATCACCGGTAACAGGGTCAATCAAAACTTTAACCAATCCATTGTCCAGCATACTACCGTTAGCCATTTTTATGCTACGATTTTCCCCTTTTCCTGTGCTCAGGATGTAGTTTTTTGTTCCTAATGCAGGAACATCAGATGCTAAAAACACTAATTCACCGGTGCTCAGCCTTTGTGACTTAACCAGCTTATTATTTTCATCCCGTACAGATAAAACCGCTTCACTTTGTTCATTTGAAAGGGTTATCAACCCATCGCGCGCCCAGGACAAAGTATTAAAAACACAAACAATATTTGACTTATCGGTTGATACAGTGCTAAGCGCATTGGCAAGAAGCTGAATACTGCTCTTTTCAGCGGTTTTAAAGAAGTTTTGCTTTACCCCCCATATTTCATCCTGCATATCGGCCTGGTGAGGATTCATATAACACCAGGTATGTTCTGATCCCATGAGTACATTGCGCCATGCTTCATTCATTTCTGAACGCGGTGCTTTTTCCCATGGATGCAACATTGACCAAAGAACGTCTGTTTGTATTAAGCGCTCTTTGGACTTCCGGTTCATAGCTGTCTCTTTAGCAGCCGAGCCCAAACCATCTGTCCAGTACTCTGTAAAATCACCCCTGAATGAGGGAATTATATCTCCGTATTTCTTCTCAAATGCCGACATGATATCTGTTGAACTTGCAATAACCAGGTGTGGAAATGCATATTCTTCGTTCCAGCTTTTTACGGCATCGGGCAGGTCAGCATCTATTGGCGTATTATCTGCCATTGCCCATGTCATTGGAAATAAATCATAGGGATAACTGCTATTACCCTCCAACTGCTTAAGCTTTTCCCATAAATAACCATCGATGAAATTTTCACGTGGATGGTCTGTTTTTACGATTTGAAGCAATTTATTGGGGTCTTTTTGACCCGCCATTAAAGGCCAATATTTAAATCCCTTTTCTGCTGCGCCGGGACTATAATCGCCGGGCTGAAGAAATAGTACCTTTGAAACTCCATCCTGCCCAATCCACCAGAATGGTTTGAAATTGAATTTGTCAGTTAATCCTGTGCGGTCTGATCCGTTGAAAGGGGAGAAAACGTATTTTATTCCAAATTGAGCAGCCATCGGAACAATCCCCCACGACATGCCGGGGACATCAGTTTGGTTGATAGTGCTTACAGGGACACCTGTTAATTTTTCCAGGCGCTTTGCCTCTCCAAAAAACCCGGGAAATTCCTCATCGGCGGTAACACTGGTATTATCATTAATATATCCTGCATCAAGGTGGATATATCCTTTTCTAATTGCATCCAATAGTTCTTCCCTTTCTGTTGGTGTGGCATCTTTTAAATAGCGCTCAACGGGCCACATCACTTCCGGGTTCCAAACATAACGGGCTCCTTCCGGGTAGTTTGCAGTTTCCTTTGCCAGCTTCATTCCGTAAACCAGATTGCGCTTATGGATAATTTCGACATTTGCCTGGGTGTTTGTGTACCCTATATCTACATGCGAATGCGGGTAAATATATACTGTCCATTGCCTTTGCTTAGGCAATACAAATGATTTTCTTATAATTTTGGTTCCTGTTTTTAATAAAACGAATATTTGTACTTCATTCTCAATGCCGACGCCGGACGGGAGTGTAATTGCTGCTGTTTCTACCCCATCTTTTCGGAATGGAACAGAAGTAGTTTCTGTCCGGCCATCTGCTGTAACTTCTATTTCTGAAGCTTGATATAGATTATCACCCTTAAATGTGAGTGCCACCTCTCTGCCGGGCTTACCATCTTTACAGTAACGGTATATGCTTGTTGATGTGCATTCAATATCACTGGGAAATGGTAAAGCTGACTCGTTCACTTCAAGCTCAGCCATAAATCTCACTTCACTCAAACCATAGGCATTACCTCCCCAATTAGATGCGGCAGCAATAATTACCGACTTTAATGCCTTTTTTTCATTAATGATTATTTCTGATGCTTTTCCATTCAAATTTTTAGCCTCAGGTAATTCTAGCGTAGTTAACTCAAACCAATCAATTTCATTGGTTGTTCCGTACACTTTTATTAGGCGGAACCCACGGTTAGTCAGATTCTCCTGATTATGATTCCAAATCAATATTTTGCTAAATGATTTTGGGGTTGAAAAATCGAATTTCACCCAAGCCTTATATGAAGGCAATCCTTTTGCGGGGATGCTGGCAGCAGGATTTTCCGTTGTGTGCCACATGGTGAGCGCACTGCCGTTACTATCATGGGTGTTGTTGTGAATACCTGAACCATCTGTTAAATGATTAACACTTTGGTCGGGACCGAAAGCACCCGATGCCGACGAAGTAATTTCGCTTGCCCGAATACCCTTAATTATTTTGAATGTGGTGTTTTGTGCTGAGCAATTAAAGCCAATAAACACAAAAACTAAACTGATTGATATGGTAATATTTAATGTTTTCATCTCTAATTATTTAACGTTCCGAAATAACCTTAACACCTTTGCTGCCTGCTTCAAGCGTAAATTCCTTGCTTCCAAAATGGATATTACGCAGCTCGCCCGAAAACGGACGTGGCGTAGACGGGTCGGCAAGGATATGCGAATTACCGGTTTCGGGAACAAAGCCGAAGAAAGTAGTTATCACAACATCACTAAATGCCACTCCGCTAATACATTCTTTCATGCAACCCTGCCTTGCGGCAATACGCACGGGTGCATCATACCCGGTACGGTTAGGGCCAAAAAATTCCCGGGCCTGGGCAAAAGGGCCTTCGCTTGTAACCACTGCCGTACGGCAATAGAACTTATAGGCACCATTGGGATCACCCAGGTTCCACATAGTATTAACTGTTAGTGGAATCCAACCGTCATAGGCTCCCATTGGCCCATGATCCGGCCGGTCTGAATTCACCGCCGCAGAATCCTTCAGACTCATGGCGCGCATCCAATCACGGGTAAGCAGTTCGTTTTTAACGAATGAGACCATCTCTGACTTTTGCTTTAGGGACAGATCGCTTCTCAAAGCGTTGCCGGTATAAATAAAGTCTACACAGTGGCGTAGTTCCACCCGTTTACCGTTTAATTGCCAGGCATTCCAGATGCCGGCACCCGGTTTGTAAAGCGACATCACTTTGGGAAGTAAAGTCGCAGCTTTTGTCTCAAGTTCTTTTGCACGCGCCATATTATTATGCAGCATATACCACTTCGCTGTCTGCCGCATCATCCAAATATTTTGGGCGTTACAAGATGATACGCAATTGATATAAGCCGGCGCACATTCAAGCAGGTTGTTATTCTCACCGTAATTGGCCAATCCATCATGGCCCTTTGGAAGAGTTTCCCAATCGGTAGCAAGCGCATCCAGGGTTTCTATAACGCTCTTGCCATTTTCAAGCTTTTCATTGAGGAAAGCCTGATCGTTTGTCACACGCAGGTATTCATCTATCGTCTTGAAAATTGTGCATGCGTTAAAGGCATAGCCATTGATGTGGTTGTAGCGAGTTGTATCAAATCCTTTGACATTCCGTAAATCAAGCGCATATCCGCTGGACTGTCCGGTCCGTGGGTTCTGCACCAACCAGCGTCGCAGCGTTACCTTCATGCCGGCAGGTTCAAGGAGTGCCCATGCGGTAGCCTGCATGGATGCATCCCAATAAAACTGGGTGCCATCTTCACGCTCACCGCTTGTAATGAAAGAGCGTTTATGAACCGGAAACTGGGTACGTTCTAAAGCCAGCATTGTCCATACTCCAACATAATAATTGCGCATTAGCGCAGCATCATTACTCTTTAGAATCGGCAGATGTCCGGAAAAATGTTTATTTCCGGGCGTGAAAGCATCAGCCCATCGATTCTCCCAGTTTGTTTTACAAGCATCAAAATAGGAACTGAACCCGGCAGCCCATTTGGTGACATTAGCATCGGTTTGAGCGCTTTGTTCCGAAGCTTCGTCCCCTGCGACAAATTCAACATGCGCAGAGCCCCCCTTGGGCAGGTCTATCTTCCAGCGCCAAAAAACAGTATCCTTTTCCACTGACACAGCATCAGGCTTGCGTGCCGGACGTACGATAGACACTACACCCGGACGCTGCGTGCTATTAGAAACACCAATACCATCGGCCATAAGTTTACCCGGCACACGGAGCGCAAGGGTGATGCGACGCGGCAATATAGTTGTGTTGGTTGCAATAATACGGCACATTACATTTCTTGACTCATTGATCATTCGTGTATCGGTTTCTACCGATATGCCATTGCAATACTGATTGCGGCGAAGCGCCTTATAGGGAAAACATCGGGTTTCCGTTGCTTGATATTCCTGCCCATCAATGATCAATGTAGTCATGGGGTGGCCTTTCTTCCAGGGATATATGCCGCCCGGATAATAAAAATAGGAGATTAAATCGCGGTTAACCACCAGCATGTGGTTGAAGTTATGAACAGCCGGCATATTCTCAACTTGCTCCATCGGAATCCAATAACCGGCCAGATTATCAAGTGTGGGGATACCTAATGCGGCAGCGCGCTTTGAAGGAGAATCAGAAATAACTGCTTTATGCGGATTTTCAAAAGCGAAGGCTGAAAATGCGCTGAGGACAGACACAAGAATAAAATAAGCCGCATAAATTTGTTTTTTCATTATAAATAATTTTCAAGATTAAAGAATCCGGTTTATGTACCAGACTATGTATTTTTTACCTGGTATGTTGCTCTATGATTTATAAGTTCCTTCTAATGGTGCCTGGTCCGTTTTTCCTTTAAATAGGCATTGCCTATTTATTTACATTAGCAAATCCTCACATCAAAAAGCGTCCCGGCATAGCCGGGACTACTTATCAACTAACCTTCAGGATCCCACCCCTGAAATTTTTTTGGCAGCAACACTATTCCTTATTTTTTTATCCCTGTAAAAAAGCATCATAAATATTTTTCAACTGGCTTAATTGACAGATAGTTAATTAAATAGCGGCCGCACCCCTGTCAGTATATCAAGCTGTATGCTTGAGGCATACACCGCATTTTGAAGACAGGCAGACCGTCTAATGTTGAACTTATATATCATCAATAGTTCCTATTTTTAAAGTTGTTAGGTTATTTATTTTATTATTGGTATAAGCTGTCTTCCAAAAGGTTTCGATCATTTCCAACGATTTACCTTTCGTTTCAGGTATCAATTTCCAGGTAACCCACAATGCCGGTGAACAACACAATGCAAATAGCCAGAAAGTCCATGACGATCCCAACCCCTCCAGCATGAGCGGGGTTAGCTGTCCGACCAGGAAATTACCTATCCATAACGAAAGTGTGGCAAGGGCCATTGCCTTACCCCTGACGGCATTCGGAAATATTTCGCCCACTACCACCCAGCAAACCGGCCCGAATGAGAAAGAAAAGCAAGCAATAAAGGATATAATGAAAATAAGTATCCACGGACCGGATGTAATGCCCAATGCAAACAGGGCACCGATCACAAGTAATGCAATTACAGCTCCGCCAATACCAACAAACAACAGCGGCCTGCGCCCCCATTTATCAATTGTAAAAATGGCTACAAAAGTAAATACAACATTGACCAGCCCTATGGTTACCTGGCCCCCCAACGCATTATTGAGCGTAAAGCCCGCCTGTTCCAATATTTTTGGCCCGTAATAAATAACCGCATTTATGCCACATACCTGCGACATAAATGGCAATAACAAACCAATCAGAAGGGCTCTGCGGTAAACGGGTCTGAATAGTTCCTTCAATGATCCTTGTGAAGCCTCATTGCCTGATGCTTTAAAAGCCGCTATTTCACTTTTTGCGGCATCAGCTCCATCAATCTTTATTAAGATGTCTTTTGCTTTCTGTTCCTTTCCCCTCAACAACAGCCATCTTGGCGACTCAGGCACTATAAATAATGAAATAAGAAATATGACAGCAGGCAAAGCGCCAAAACCGAGCATGGCCCGCCATACTTCGGCAGAAAAGATCTTGTTCATTCCGGCATTCCCAAAAGAACCACCTGCATGGTTAACAAGATAAGCGTTTGAGAAATAGGCCAGCACAATTCCTATGGTTAAGGCCAATTGATATAGCGAAACCATCATCCCGCGAAAACGCGAAGGTGAAAATTCAGAGATATATAAAGGGGACACCATTGAGGCCACACCGATCCCCAAACCACCGATCAGCCTGAACATTACTAATACGGTGAATGAGCCGGAAAACATGCAACCCAATGCTGAAGCAAGAAACAAAACGGCAGAGAGGATCAGGACTATTTTGCGGCCATATTTATCGCTTAATTTGCCAGAAATGCTTACACCTATAATACAGCCAAGTAAGGCACAGCTAACAAACCAGCCTTCGTAATTGGCATCAAGATTAAAGTCGTGTTTTACCAGACTAACCGTGCCTGAAATTACGGCGGTATCAAACCCGAATAAAAAGCCGCCAAAGGCAGCTACCAGGCAAACCAGGTAAAGGTAAATATTGCTCTTTTTTGGTAAAGTATTTATTGCTGCTGTGCTCATCGGGTTATTTTAAAAAAGCCTTAATAACCTTTGCTTTACTTTTGCCGAGGTTGATAACCTTATAGCTGTTTGCCGCTGCCGGAACTACAAATGTTTCTGCATAAGCAAATATTTGACTTGATCCCTCCGCTGTTTCTACAAGTATTGATGTACCTTCAACCAGCATCATCACATGGCAGCAATTATCTGTTTCTATCTTTATCTCGCTATCAAAATCAATGCGGTGTACATCATAAAAATGATCGGCGTGGGTTGGCAAGTGAACGAGTTCCCAATCTTTACCCGTTTCTAAAACTCTAGGAGCCGGGATCAATTCTTCCAATACTTGTTTCCCTTTACGCTCGAAATTTAAATTGTTAAAGGCATGGTCGATATTGATAGGGCGCGGGTTGCCGTCAAGGTCAAGCCTGAGCCAGTCGTACATTTTAAAGGTAAAGATGTACGGGGTGGCGCTTATCTCAAGTACAAGGTTGCCGGCGCCGGCACTATGAACGGTGCCATTAGGGATCAAAAACAGGTCATGTTTTTTTGCAGGATGTGATTGTACATAATCAGTTATATTTACTTCTGTGCCCTCGTCCTGGCTTTTCTCCAATTCCTTCCTGAAGGTTTCAGGGTCTATATTTTCCTTGAAGCCTAAATATACACTGGCATCCTTTTCGCAATCCAATATATAATAGGTTTCATCCTGGGTGATGGTTTCTCCAAATGTTTCCTGTATGTATTTTAGTTTTGGATGGCATTGGATGGATAGATTGCCGCCATCATATGTATCTAAAAAATCAAACCTTATCGGGAATTCATCGCCAAATTGTGCTGCATGTTTGCCCAGTACCTGTGCCCGATTGTGGAACATCAAAAAGTCAAACGAAGCCTCCAATAAGTACCCGCCACTTTCAAAAATCAGTCCGTTCTCGGGTACGATCAGTTCAAATGACCATGCATAATTAACTATATCCTCATTTACATTTGGGATATGCTGTTTTATCCATTGACCACCCCAGGCGCCCGGCTCAAACCATGGCCGAACCCGGATTGTTGAATGACTG
>Ga0307510_10003045_pt1 | contig 19353 bp, 18 predicted proteins | sample 12_EM_MG_FD_207224 | JGI IMG/M metagenome (GOLD analysis project Ga0307510, IMG submission 207224) | Populus trichocarpa ectomycorrhiza microbial communities from riparian zone in the Pacific Northwest, United States - 12_EM | ecosystem: Host-associated > Plants > Roots > Unclassified | place...
CTTTCACCATGGCTAGTGCTCCATGCAGTCCCTTGTGCCTTAAACCAATGAATACCTGATATAAGATGAAAAAAAGTGAAAAACACACCTTATTGCCTTGGTTCATTAAGCTACCTGGTATTCCTTTCACCACTCCTTTAGTTCAGATTATAAACTTTTCTATTCTCATAAACAAGACGCACACCAAGAACCCATGAACCCTGATCGTGATCTGCCATTACGGGAGCAGCTATAAACTATGAAGATGAGATGGTTATCTCAGAACCTTCCCGGAAAGATCATCTAATTGCTTAGGATCTTCCTGTCAGTTGTGTCCCATGAACTAACGTCCAGTGCCAACTCTGTGTTACACAAGACAGCATCTAACAAGGTTCCAACCCGCACAATACCATATCTTGAGGTGTGGAAATCCCTACCGCTGGGTTGATTGCCCTTGCCAAATAGTCTGCAGTTTCCAATAACGAGTTTGACCAGCTATCTGACAACCATGTCAGAGAGCGGCGCCTCCCCTCATGCCCTCCCACTATCATACAAAACATGCTTCCAGCAGTTCCCCAATTTCTGACAATGCACCCCTACCCCCCTCGAACAAACCTGGTGCTTGCAGCAGCTACAATAACAGTTTCCTAACTTGGCCAACCAGAGGGAGCCACTTGCTGATGAACGTGATGACCTTACAGAGGAACGAGATGCTTTACTTATTGTGCTTTACGATGTAATGGCCCCCAACGGGGATACGGCTCAACTTGGCAACCAATGGAAAACCAAATGGATATTTTAATATTTGTATAAATAGAAGTGATACCACATGGAAAATTTGTTAAAAAGTACTTTCAAATATGGAGAATCAGAATATGAAGTTTTTAATTAATAATAAGAAATAAGGCCTCTTTTATATTGATTGTATTCCGAACTGGTGCCTTTAGCACATTGCTTACAATTGATGTCAAGAACATTGAAATCAACAATCAAAGTAACACTTTAAGCAGGTAACAAGAGCTAATAGATCTTGTATTTGATGTATGAACTGCTTTGGTATTAATTTAAACCTATTATGGAAGGTATTGTGGCTTCAAAAAAGAGTATAATTGAATATATATACTATAAAGTGAATGAGATGATATCTAGTTATGGGGTTTATGTAATGTTCCAATACTTTGCAATATACTTCAATAAGATAATCCAAGATAGTATATAAATCTTCAAGGCGGCTGGTTAAGTCTTCCTACTTTAATTCCTTACTGGTTTGAAATTAATTTCTCAAGAAATAATACCTTTCGGTCTTGACCATGCAGGCTACACATGCAGGATAAGCCTAAAACCTGTTTGATATGCTCTAGTGATATACATCAAGCTACTATATGAGTTTTGGTTAGTGTGGACGATGGGATCAAGTAATTTCACATAGCAACTCTAACAATACTCAATTTTGCTCTTAATTGACAGTATTTGTCGAGGTACAGTATGAAATGTCTAAATTCCACGCAGCAAACTGTCTAAATCTCATATAGTAGCTTTACATAAATGACTAAAGTATATCAAACAGGTTTTGGCCTTATCCTGAAGGTGTAGCCTGCATGATCAAGACCATAAGGTATTATTTCTTGAGAAATTAATTTTGAATTACTTGGTAATAAAATTTGGAAGACTTCACCAACTCCTTTGAACATTTATAGACTATCTTGGATTATCTTATTGAAGTATAATAAAAATTATTGGAACATTACATAAACCCCATAAGTAGATATCATCTCATCCACTTTATAGCTAGTGTTCGTTATGGGGGGGGGGGGGGGGGGTTTTTCACACGCCAGGCCCCGCCCTTACAACGGGCCGGGGGAGTTATTTTGGGGGTGATCACTGCCCCGCCCCATCCGCGGCAAGTCCACGCCCAGGGCCTGGATAGGGCCCCATTTCTCCCCACCTGTTTTATAGGGGACCCGTCCGGGGAACGAGCAGGGCCGCGGTTAGGGGCAGGGAACTGTAAAATAACACGCCCCGCCGGGGGCCCACATTGTTCGGGGCCCCAGAGGCCCCGTAACGAACACTATTTATAGCATATATATTCAACTAGACTCTTTTTTAAAGCCACAATACCATCCATACTGTTCGTTGCGGGGCGGGGTAGGGCGGGGTGTCACTCACGAGGGCCCGGCCGTACACGGAACAGGGGGGGGTATCTTTCAGGTAATGCCCGCACTGCGCCCGTCCGGGGACCTCCCACACCGATTCCCTTCATGGGGCGCCGGTTGTTACGACCTATTTTTAACGGGTACCTGCCTCGGGTATGAGTGCAGAGGGGGCCTCAGTGGGACAGGGGCAGGGAAGGCCAAAAAAGGCACCCACCCCAGGCCCTTGAGGGGGGTGGGGCTGGAATTAAGGTTAGGGGCCCGTGTTTTTCAGGGCCCTGTCAGACCAGTAACGAACTCTAACCTTCCATAATAGCATCAAATAAAGACAAAAGCAGTTTATACATCAAATACATGATCTCTCAGCTCTTATTACCTGCTTAAACTGTTACTTCGATCGTTGATTTCAATGTTCTTGACTTCAATTATAAGCAATCTGCTAAATGCACCAGTTTGGAATACAATCAATATACAAGAGGCATTATTTTTTATTCTTAATTAAAATCTTGATATTCTGATTCTCCATGTTTACAAGTACTTCCTAAGAAACTTTCAATCTGGCATCACTAGTATTTATGTAAATATTGCAATATACATTTGGTTTTCCAGAGGTTTCCAAGGTGAGGCGAATCCAGTTTGCCAGCCGTTACTAGGTAAAGCACCTTACAGAAAGACAAGGACTTGAGGCAAGGTACAAAAGGACAAGGACTTGAGGCAAGGTACAGAAGGACAAGGACTTGACACAAGGTACAGACAGAGTACGTGAGACTGGCCAAGCGCGCGACAGAGCCCCCATTGTTACTCTTATCACTGCATTGACTAACATCAAATCATCCATTGAAATTGCAACCACTGCAATTATGAACCCTGGGGGACCAGCTCTGCTACCCAGTGCACCAGGCCCTGAGCCGGAATCAATTCCCAAACCACAAGAGTTTGATGGATCTGAAGATCAGCTTTGTCCATTGATCGCCCGGTTACCTACTAACACCCCGATGACCTCCACTAGTTCATTGATATCCCACATGACTTGCATTATCCTGTTGGACACTTGTAATAGAATGACTATGAAGAGATCCTTCGCCTTATTGATGAGGGAAACATTAATCCCACTAGTGTAGAAGCCCTAATAACTGGACCCAAGACCACCTTCGGTGACCCAGACAGGGGCAGGACTGCGGAACAAAACCTACAAGGCTTACTTCAGAGGAATCATAACAGCTGTGACAACCTAGGCGATTTCAACCGATATGCTGCGACAATATCTGGGAATGGTGCCTCGAAGCGAACCGCCAGGTATGCAAGCATCAGCGCTGAAGTCAAGGAGGCCCTGGTAACCCTTCACACCTCCAACAAACTTGACCAATATATGATATTACTGAAGACAGTGGATAACAAGATCTGAGCCCATGTGGCGCAGTACAAGCAGTCGTCATCGACCATGGGATTGCCTACCACCAGCACCATCATAGCACCAAAACCTGCTACCCCTATTACAACTACAGCCACCACCGGAGGTACCCAACCTGGTGCCATGGAGCTTTCGGCTGGACGAAGCCCCCTATCACAGGCGCAACATGAAGATCGCATGTGACGGAGCCAATGTTTCTACCGCACATGAGGAAACCATATTGCAATACAATGCCCAAACCGGCAAAGTCACCAGAGGGCCAACGCTGCAGCTATTCGTGCACCTCCTCTGATGGTTCCTGAAGACACTGGTTCTGAATCCGAATTCTGGGAAAATTCATTATTATTATCGTCCCATGCACAGTCCAAGACACTGTTATTTGACAAGAATGGCCTTCGTGGTTACTCTCTTTATTCTGTTTATTCCTTGGAGACATGGACAATCGAGTTGAAGCTAATTATGTAGTAATAGCATGGGCAATGGTTGACAACCATAATAAGATTGCCTCCCAGGCTCTGATAGAACTGGGGGCGACCGACTACGTATTTATCGACAATGGGTTCGCCAAACACCATAACCTTGCTTTGTTTGCTGGTAAACAACCCCGACCTTTGACTTTCATCGACCTTCAGCCTCTGATTACCGTGGTACTTACTCAGCTTACCAAGATCTGGTGGTCAATTTACAACCACCATCAATTTATTGCTACTTTTGTTACCATCCTTCGGTCATACCATCTACCCCTGGGTATACCCTGGTTAAAACACCACGATGTCAAAATCAACCACGCTTCTAACTTGCTTACCTCTGAATCTGAATACTGTTTGAAGAACTGCGTTAACAAGATTACTATGGCCTATTGTATTGAGGAAGAATTACCTCAATTCTTACTGGCCTATGGTGCACAATGCCCCTTCAGACATCAAGTCCTGAACAAGGACTAAGTGTTACCAATTCTCGTTACAGATTACCACAAGTTCCTTCCTTTGTTTCTTAAGCCAAGCAAGGATCAACTACTACCCCACGGAACATTTGACCATGTGATACAAACTATGAACTGGGTTCAATCCTCCTTTCTGACCTATCTATAGTCTTAGCCTACCTGAGCTATTAGACCTTTATGAATGGCTAGACAAGAACTTAAACAAAAAGTTCATCTGTGTATTATCCTCCCCTTCAGCTTCCGGAATTTGGTTTGTTAACAAAAAAGAAGGTTGTTTACGCTTATGTGTTGACTATAGTGGACTGAATGAGGGAACAATGAAAAACTGTTGCCCTTTACCCTTGGTCAAGGAAACCTTAAGGGAACTCATAGGAGTAAAGGTATTTACAAAAGTGGATATCGGACAAGCATAGAATCTAATCCTGATGAAGGCAGATGAAGAACGGCAAACAGCCTTTCAGAGATGATATGGTCTTTAGGAAGCGCTTGTTATGCCCTTGGGACATATCAATACCACCACTACCGGTCAAGCGTTAGTAAACGATTCTCTGCGCCCATTTCTGCCTATGTCTTTTAGCACATACCTTTTTTTCTTCCTTTTTTCTTCTTTTTTTGTTTTTTTTGTTTTTTTTCTTTGTGATTATCTGTTAATCGTTTCTAGGTACCAAAAGCCTCATGCAGGGCTACCTATGGAGAAAACAAAACCAATAAATGCAAATCTACTGTCCGCTTCACCTCTTCATGGGAAAAATCAAACATCCCAAGTCTACAGGAAAGGTCTCCCCCGCCTAGCGCCCAAGACAATATACCCCAGACACGTCAGGAAACAATAGAGAGCAACCTACAGGTAGAAAGACACAAACCCTTCCCCAGGCTCCCCAAAACAAAAGCAACGACGGCTTCACTAAGACCCGAAACGCGGCCCTGAGCGCGGTGCATAGATGATCTTTGACAGAAGACAAGACACAAACAGTGGGCCGGCTAGTGTTCGTTACCGGGCGGGGGGGGGGGGGTTTTCCCTTTGTGACACCGCTGTTCCTCCGGCCAGGGGTCAACTCTTTGCCGTTCCTCTCTGCCTGTATGACACTAGGCCCTTGCCGGCCTATAGGGTAGAGCAGTATTTTACTTTCCACGCTCATGGCCTAGACGGCCCCCGTCTTCTCGTCCCTCACTCTTGCCCCTGTGCGGGGCTTCCCTTATTCCTACGAGTGATATTCTGTGACTAAACAAATGGCAGGTTGAAATCTAAGGGGTGTTTGGCCTCTCAATTCTGATCTGAAATAACAATTTGAGATTAGAATTGGCTAGCCAAACACCGCTTAATTATTTTGTATGTCTAGTATGATGACTCCACTATTTGGATATTCCATATAGCAATCCAGCAACTATCTCAAAAGATAGGATTTGAATATGGTGCTCACATTATCATTATGATTTGGGCTTCTAGTTTGAGATAAATAGTGTTTGGAAATCGCTCTCAGTATATGATTGTAAGCATATAATCCAGGTATGTTTCTAAGTACTGCAGGGCATATGATTCTGGGTACATAACTCAAAGCGTATACATGTATAACGTACTTTACGGTAATGCGGCTCTTCGCCGGGATGTGGCTCACCATGGCAACCACTGGAACATCAAATGTATATTTGATTATCTGCATATATTGTACTGGTAACATATTGAAAATTAGTTAAATAGTACTTTTGAATATGGAGATTCAGAATCTGGTATTTTCATTTGATAATAAAAGACTCTTCTTCTTGTATATTAGCTTTATTATAAACTGGTTCAAATAGCATTCTTTCTACAATAGTAGTAAAGAAAATTGATATCAACAGCAAATAGGATAGTTTAAGCTTGTAATAATATTTTATAAGGCTAGTATTTGATGAGAAAAGTGTTTTATTATTAGTTTGTAGCTATGTTGGAAGATGTTAGATGGTAAAAACAAGAATCGCGAAATAAATAGTGTATAAATTGGATAAGATGATGTCTGCTAATGGGCTTTAACTAAGATTCCAATACTTTCTGATATACTTTGGTCAAGTAATCCTAGATATTATATAAACTTTCACGGCAGTTGGTTAAGTCTTGCAAATTTTGTTCTATAATTAGTGGTAAGTAATTTATCGGGAAATAATACCCTTTAGCTACAACGATGAAGGCTCCATATGCAGGATAAGGCTCAATGCCGAGTTATAGTATCTACTAATATATTTCAAGCCATATAAGAAAGTTTAGTGAGATTGGGTATTGGGATTTGGAGATTTTGCATCTCAACTCCAAAAACGCCTAATATCAACACCAAAATGCAGTGTTTTTGGAGTTCAGATGCAAAATCTCCCAATCCCAATACCCAATCTCACTAAAACTTATTCCATAGCTTTAAATATATTAGTAGATACTATAACTTAGCTTTTAGCCTGATACGGCATATGTCGCCTTCCTGGTTCTTGCCAAAGCATATTATTTCCTGATAAATTACTTTCCAATAAACATGGAATAAGGTTTTCATCGCCTTACCAACTGCCTTGAAAGTTTATATCATATCTACAATTACTTAATCAAAGTATATCAGAAAGTATTGCAATCTTAGGTAAAGCCCATTAGCCGATATCATCTCATCCAGTTTATAGACTATATATTTAGCGATTCTGGTTTTTACTATCACAACATCTTCCAACATAGCTACAAACCAATAATACAACACATTTCTCATCAAATACTAGCCTTATAAAATATTAGTACATGCTTAAACTATCCTATTTGCTGTTGGTTTCAATTTTCTTTACTACTATTGTAGAAAGAATGCTATTTGAACTAGTTTATAATAAAGTTAATATACAAGAAGAAGGGTCTTTTATTATCAAATGAAAATACCAAATTCTGAATCGCCATATTCAAAAGTACTATTTAACTAATTTTCAATATATTACCAGTACAATATATGCAGATAATCAAATATACATTTGATGTTCATGGGGTTGCAATGGTGAGCCACATCCCGGTGAAGAGCCGCATGGCCGTAAATTACGTTAGTGGTGCATGCACGATTCCTATCTTCCTGAGAATATCATCTCCGGCTTATCATTTCGTGATCTCATTCATGGTGTAAGGCTTTGGGCTTATGGCTTTGGGCATTCAGTTTTGGGCTTTTCATTCTAAGACTATTGGTTTACACGTCACGTCTCACATGCCTTGCAAGCCATCCACCTACATACTAGCCACCATTTAAATCTGGTCTGAGGTTCAGGCAATCACTTACCCTAAACTTGCAGATAGTTGGTTAAACTTAGCGGGAACTATGGTGTATGAAAAGCTATGGTTTTAGGTGACTCTCTTTGGCGTATGGTTTTGGCTGTATGGTTTTGGCTGTATGGCTTTGGGCGTAAGGTTTGGCTTGGGGGTATGCCTTTTGGGCATATGGTTTTGGGTGCATGGTTTTGGGCGTATGGTTTTGGGGGGATGGTTTTAGGTGTATGGCTTTGGGCGTATGATTTGGCTTTGGGTGTATGGCTTTTGGGCTGATGATTTCGCTTTGAATGTATCGCTTTTGAGCGTATGATTTGGCTTTGGGCATATGGCTTTTGGGCATATGGTTTTGGGCGCATGGTTTTGGGCGTATGGGTTTAAGCGTGTGGTTGGGCTTTGAGGGGATGGTTTTGGGCGTATGGCTTTGGGCGTATAGTGTGGACGTATGATTTTGGGGGCACAGCCTTGCAAACGAGGGCAGGCCAAGCTCAAAATATATACCCATACTAAATAGAAAAATCAATGATTAGGAACATTATTAGACATTTAGATGCATGCGCAACTTCTGCCACCATTTAGGCATCTTATTGAACTCCCACAATGGCTTTCCCGTCTTCTCCACATATGCATCGTGCACTGCTTGATGTGTAAAGTGGACAACACTACACCGATTTCCCACAGAAGAGCTAATATAATATTCCACTGCATTGGAATGCATGAACATTATGGAACCTGGGGAATAGATCTTAGTCACTTATTGGAATTGGATAAGATGGGCGGGAGTCTCTACATACCAGGAGTACAATCAATCTTGACTCCAAGCTCAGGAAAGCAGGTATCGCCGGCCTCAAAGTCTCCGAATACTACTATCGCACACCATCTATGGCATAAGTCCTCCAGATCCTTATACTTATTGGTATTCGCCTTGATGACAAGTAAGCGGGAGGTCCATATTCCAAATGCCTCGTCAACATTGTCAGCTTTGCCATCGTAAATGGTCTCATAGACTACTGTGTATTTGGAATGCTCCTCTGGGCGGAAAGTGCGAAATAGGACATCAACGGTTTGAGTCAATGGTAAAAGCTGTTGGCAGAATTCTTTTAGTGCATGAATTGCTGATTTCTTGTTATATGACTGGGCTGGGCCGGGTCCAAGTTCAATATTCTGCGTTCATAATCCCATTCATGGAACGAAGGCACGGTGCCCAATAACTCAGCCTTTTGTTCTCAAAGTACAGTCCAGGTTATGTTTGCTGGGTCTGTTTCCTGCAGGAGAACTCAGGGTTGTAGCATCCTTCATACTATCACTCCCAGCCTCATGAGTTGTTTGAGCGCCTTCCATCTCACTTGACCTATAGCGCGTCCCGGTACCGCTTGCACCATGTCGGGTATGATCGGCCGCTATATTGCGTCAAGCAACATATTTGTATCCCGCCAGTTCAACTTGCGGTAATAGCGAACATGCCTTGTTATTCCCGGCTTTGATTACACATGGGACGCCTTGCCTAAAGATAGTGTAGTATATAAGCCTAGTCTTAGCCCAAAGGATGAATTACTTACATGTCGTTTATTATAATAATTTCACTGGTGATCCGGTGGAAGTGGGGCTCATGTTCCTCTACGAAACGCGGCTTCAAGTTGCTTTCCGGCAGCCGTTTTGGTCGCAAGAGGATTGAGTCCAGAACATCAAAATCGCCACATTGGTGGTATCTGATGCGTGGATGATCGCGGGTTTGCAACAGGTGGGAAATATTCCTTTTCATTCAATAAACCTTATCCATATCCAGCCGTAGACATGGTTCCCCTGAATCTAATACACTGGACGCGGAAATTAGTATATGCCCTGAATACAGATATGCGACCGAGTTGAAAGCTAAATACAATAATTGCAAATGTGAAGCCCATCCTGAGAGATCGGTTAAATAGCAGAGAATAACAGACCTTTGGCATCCATGGTAGAATTTGCGATATCTTCACTCCCATGTTCAGAGTTGTGGAGGTGATTCACAGGTATTCTTCATTCGCGCTGCCGCTTGCCCTTCTCCGCATCACTCTTCTTCATTTTTGATAGCCCTCTTGTAGTCTTCTGCAGCCACACAAACTTGCTCAAAGCAAGCTTCGCTCGCGCTCAAATCAGGATAGAATGAAGTGCAGTTGGTATTGAGCTAGAATAAAGTTATCCCAATGCGCTCGAGTGGCTGGCGGGCAAGGAGCGACTGGGGCGGGGATGAACTCGGGGAAGGAGGAACTTGGGTTCACAAGGGCGCAGGGCGGGATATAGATTCAGACGGCGGAGGGGCCAATAGTTTCTGTGTCTATGGGAGAAAAGGGGAAACAGAAAGATCATCGGGGCAGACAAATCATGCTATGACCTGACAAACTCGACTAACTAGAGCCAATGCAACTAGCCTTTGCACTAGTGCGTATTATCTACGACACCATTACCAGTGTATTATTTTGGGCCTATGATTTTTCTGAGCGTATGATTTTGTGTGCGTATGATTTCTGTGCGTATAATCATTCTGGGCTTATTATCTTTTCTGAGCGTATGATTTGTGTGCGTATGATTTTTCTGTGGGTATGATTTTCATGAGCATGCTCGTGTTCCTGCAGCTTATCATAAGAACTCGAATAAATGGAGAATATATTAAGGCTTCTTGACTTTCTGCCTCTGAAAACATAGAATGCTTCTACCCACTCTTACATTTACTCGGGGCTGTGCACGTCTGATCGGGCGGACAAGGGTCAGAAAATGGACCCCATTTACCCGATCCCACATGCACTCCCCCAATTATATGGGGCATTTTCCAATCAATCCATGGCGGCTCTTCATTTACTACAGTATACATTGTTGACTTGACACCTCCTCGGCATGTCTTGGCCACTAGGATCACTTGTGGGATAGTGAAAATGCCTTCTGAATTACTAAGTCAAATTGTATGGGTTTATAATTATTTTACACGAAATTAACTTAGTGGAAATGAGATCTTTTCTTTTCTTGCCCCCCAGTTACGGCATGCTTCCTGGGTGAAACTTGAATCGTGGGATTAGTTCCTGTCTGGTCTCTTCCTCGGGTTACACGGCTAACCGGTTGTGAATCAGTTGTTCACGATAGAGCTTGCACCTGCGAACAATCCTCTTCCAGGCGGCCCCTTGAGCCTGGTATGCAGCCGGAATCTTCGTCACCCTGTTGGTCGATACTTTAAATATCGCGAAGTCCTCCAGGAATTTCCGCCTCAAGCTCTTGTGATCCTTCGGCCTCATCAGTGTCGGATGCAACATACATGTTGACTGTAGTATCCCAAATTCTTTCTTCAGGATCTGATTCCTCGTAGCCACGGAAGTGAGCTACACCTTGGGTTCGAGGTGGTCCAGGCGGTGCATATTGAGATTCAACCAGTCCACCCTCAGGTAGTATAGTCTTTGGCTCTCTTCCTAATTCTCGCCTGCCATCCTGCTCACTGAAAGCCCATTCGGTGTCCTTCTTTTGTGATTCGTCATCATTGGAGATAGAGCCATTATCGTTCTCTATACCTTCTTGTTTCCTATCAGCTGAATAACTATAATCCTCCGCAGCAGCCATTTCTTCCAGTTTTTCTACCTCCCGTTCACTATCTTAAGCTACTATCTCTCGTCTTAATTCTTTGGTCCCGAAGTATTTCACCACCATTGAAGATCGAATTGTACTGCTTTTGAGTTGTCAGCGCCGATAGAGAATCACATCTCTTGCCATGCTACACACCCGCTCGCCTCCCACACTACCCCCTTGACCAGCAAGAATACCCCTCGCTATCCAACCCAAATCCGGGAATCTTCCCGCAATACCCTTCCACCAGTCCAGTATATTTGCCTAGTAAAAGCCCCAGCCGGGCAGGCCTCCCGTGTGGGATCCGTAGCCACAGGGTCTGGCTCGGGGGGCTCAATCTCAGAATCAGTTTCAATGTACGCAAGTGTCTCACTCAGGATAACAGCCGTGTGTCTCGAAGAGTAAAGGTGTTTCGATCGACTGTTCAGACCACTCCGTGGAATTGACATGTCAGGTCCCTGATTATTTATTGGTGCATAGTACAGATGATAATACGCTATGAACTCCTTTTGATATGACTTGTTATACTCAGTCTCCCCACTGGGATCAAGATCCCATTCTCGAAAAAGGTTGAGTTTGCAATAGGGATTTAGGCAAGTTCCAATGCGCAACAGAAGACCTCTTAGACTTTCCGTTTTACCATAATAGGCGACGGCCTTCAATTTAGCTTTCACTAGGCCCTCATGAATATCAACCTTCCATTGCATCCGCTTCCGTTGTAACTTGGAAATTTGCATTTCCAAATGATCACAGATATCTTGAAACACTTGAAACAGTCGATGAAAAGTGACGCCAAGTGTTTCTGACATCCATGAAGTCCAAAATCGTACCGGTTGAAGTACTCCCAAGATGTATTCAATCTGCCTTGACTCTTCCGGGGTTGACCAGAGAGGTGTAAACTCAGCTTAGGTTTGTAACCAGTCCTTGGTGCATTCCCGTAGCCGTACAGATCTCTCCAAGATATTTAGGGTTGAGTTCCACCCTGGTTTGAGATCATAGAGTCGTGTGGTAGGGATCTTAACCCGGTTATTCTGTATCTCGATAAAGTGTTGACGCTATTGAGGTGTAGCACCAACCGCAATACTTATTTTCCGATGCTATAAACCATTATTAGGATTATCTCTGACTAAAGGTATCTTAGGTGAGAAAAATGGGGAAAACACTTGGTTCTACTTTCACATTGGCGCGCATTCAATTTGGAATAATGAATTTGTGCATTTACCCTTGTGCGTATGAATTTGTGCGGATGCCTTTGTAATATAGGTGCTAGGTATGAGATTTTAGACACATTACCTTTTCTACTGTTGTGTGAGAGCCATTATCCAATCTCATTCCCTTCACGATATAGCACGCCTTAAACCCGGACGGCATATGACCATCCTGTGATTTCACCTTGATAGAACTCATAAATGCACCGTGGATAAGCTGAACAACATGGGCCATACATGGAATATGATTTTCCAATTGACATCATTCAACCGATTGTAAACTCCAAGAATTGTTCAAGGCTTTGGTGAGGGTTCGGTTATTGCTGGCACTATCGGTGGTGAAACCTAGAATTCTATCCTGAATCCTGTTTCTGGCTAGAACGTCATTAATTATCACTGACATATTAGCCCACGTATGCGAACCCCGGATTGCCTCGAACCTAATCAGCACCTCCTCCATCTGCCAGCTATTCGAGATCCAATGAGCCACAATTGCTAAAACAGCCAGTTTGTTCGCTGAAGTCCATGTAGCAGCAGCCCGAGAAATCTTTCCTGCAGCAGGTAGACATGTTCGAATATCATCGACCGTAGACTTTCCCGCCGTTTCAAATGCCCTGTTAATGTCATTGTCTGGGGATTGCGACTCGCCGTCGGATGTACTTGACAATATGACCAAATGCAAGGTTGTTTGAGCAATTAAAGGTGAGATTCGTTGCTAAAAACGCTTTTAGATAGTATTCATCGAAATCATGCCGCTTGAATCCTGCTGGTGTGGCTAGATTGATAATCCAACGCCTATTTCGAGTTTTAGTCCCTTTTTGTAATAGTGTAAGAACGTCTATACCAAGCAGGCTTCCAGCCCGCCCATCATAGCCGTTAATCATTCTCGATTTCAGACAACCAGAGGACCTGTTATGGTAATGCATCGAGCTAGTCCCCGGGCCACTTGGGTGAGCTAGGACCTTTCTGCACATAATGGACATTACTCGCGGCGTGCCAATAGGACTACCTAAACGGTCGGTCCATTGTTGAAAATCTTTCGACACATCAGCAAAAAATTTGTTCCTCTTCCTGTGAGTCAGACGCACAGGACCCACACAACGCACAGGAGATAAACTCCCATTCTAGAGGCGACGTTGATCCAACGCCGTGTCCAGAAGATTTGCTCAAAGTGCCGTTGCGTACTGACAACGTCCTGAAATGCACCCTACATCCTGTTCGTCCCAATGCCTTCCCACGCTAGCTTATCATCTCCTGACGTCTTCCGCCGCTCGGGCATTATCTCCTGACGCCTTCCGACAATACGCCATCGTGTCCTGACGCCTTCCGATGCGAGCCCATCGTGTCCCGACGCCATCCTAGCGTCTGTTACATGCTCGTTCTCCGTCCCGATACCTATACCCTCTGGACTATTTACGTGATCCTTCCAGACCCCGGTTACTTCTTGTCGCGCCTTCCAGACTCACGATACTCCCGCCCTCCATCTGCACCCGCTGATCACATAGTCACTATTCTGGACCTCTTCCTCACACTCTCCCATGTTCTAGATTCAAGTTCGTTTTCCCAAAATTATCGTGATATTGCTACTAATTTATTGCAGTCATCCCGACGCCCTATACTACACTATCTACTATGATACTATGTGACTATTGCATATGACATTTATTACCCCCGCTTCTGCACGTCCCATCACCAGAAAAAAAATTAAATCTACCTACATGTACCACCTTCCCTTAAGCACCCTCCTTGGTATTCGCACCATCCTGCCAGCCACTGGTGTCCTCCAGCGCACCTGACGCCCCCGGCCCAGCTTCTCTGCTCTGGAAATCCTCCACGCTGAGCGATAAGCCATTGCTCATTTGAGAGTCCACGGCCCCCCCTGCGTTGTCAAGACTCCCATGATTGGACACATCCGAATCCAGAAACGTTAGCTTCCAGTCAATTGATGTTTGACTGAGATCCTGTGATGTTTCCGTCTCCTGCGACTGATTTTGACTATCCTCGCGCCCTCCCAGGCCGCCGACGCGTGTGTCAATCGGCATCTGTCTCGGTAGGGCAGGATCGCCCGGAGTCTGGTTGCCTAGCTGGCGCTTCAGCTCTGCATAAACAGCGTGGTTATCGTCCGAGAAGCCCTCTCTCCTCTCCTGCCGGATGCTATGCTGTTTCTCGAGCCTCTGTGCGATCTTGTGAGGAAAGTTTAATATAAACTTGTCCTGTGTCGCCCGGGCGAAGCCCCGCCAGGTGTTCTTCTGCCGGATAAAAAGATCTTGAGTTTTTCACAATTAGTGGACTCGGTTATCAAAAAACAGGCAATGATTCGGACTCTCGCACCTCCAACTACTTCAGGATTGCAGTTGGGGGGTTTCTTATATACCCCGGTTTCCAATGCCCGTAGTGAATCGCACAGTATTGCACATGTCAGACAGACCATTGTACCGTTTATCCGCTTCAGAAACTTAGGGTCCAGCATGCCTTGCATTTTGATTCCGTCGAAATACTTGCCGTATATTGCGTCCACAATCTGGGGGGCAAGGAACCTGAAGGTTAATTCCAACATGCGTCCCACGATTAGTCATGTCCGCCCAAGTCCAATGGCTGGAACCAACCTCATATCCATGGGGTGGGCACATGAACCTGTCCCGTTCTAGCAGATAATCAACGCTGCGCGCCATGGCGGTAGGATTATCTGGCGGCAGATCATATAGCTGTATGATATTATGCTTCACATGATACAAGAATTGCGCTCTCACACCAGTATGTTTTTGACGGAGCTGTCACAGTCAGTGACCCTCTCTAGGTCGTATCACCTCTGGCTCAGTCAACTTACCTGCTTAACACTCTCCTCCGATGGCTCAATAGTCCCAGCATCCGATATCGTCTCCACCGCCTTTCCCCATACAGTGTATATCTGAGATGTCACAGCAACCGGGTTCGGCAGTGGGTTATCAAAAAGTGTGAACCGGAGCATCAGCGCCATCGCCTGCTCTAATATGGTCCTCTCAGCCCCTGTAAGGGTATTTCGCCGTGAATCTCTCACCGGCCTGCGCCGCCCTGGTCGTGGGATACCCGGTTCACCTACGGGACTCGAGGATCTGACACCAGATGTAGTACCACTATGGGTGGCTACCGGAGATGAATATCCCACGCTTGATGACAGAAAGGTCGGCGGAGTGTAGGCTCTACCACGGATTATGGGTCCACAATTTGCTGGTGTCCGTCTAATCAGAGGTATTTTCTGTGATCCGAACGTGGTTGAGATTCACACGATGGGTCATTGACCCTTCCCCTGTCTGTGCGACGCCTACGACCTAAGACGCCGTCCCGATGTTGTTCTCTCGGAAATGTCAGAGGGGTCAACATCGATCTCAGTCTCCGATCCGGTTATATCTGCATTGCATGGGTTTTGATACACATCACAGCTATCGTCGCTTAAATGAACAGTTTCCAAATGCCCTTGCCCGTCGGGCTCCGCCTCGGGTTCAATATTCGCCCTGGTTTCTATTGTCGTTCTTCGCGGACGCTGGGGCTGTCTTGCTAGAACACTGGTCTCACCCGGACCTGGTGATTGGCTTCGACGCGACGACAGGTGGGTTGGGAGCGTCTGGGAGCTGCCAAATTGGTCTGTCTGCATTCCCGATCCGGATCCAATAGGGTTGGGTACAACGTCGCGCCTACGCCCGTTCATATTCAAGTTGCCAACTCGAGGTGCTGGCTCACTTGATGCCATGGTATCGGGTACGACGTTGCGTCTCCGCCTATTCAGATTACCAACTCGAGGTGTTGGCTGACTGGATGCCATGGTATCCGGTACGACATCACGTCTACGCCCATTCAGATTACCAACTCAAGGTCTTGGCTGACTGGATCCCATTGTTTCTGGTACAACGTTCCATCTACGCTCGGTCCGCTTGCCTGCTCCATTGGTCCGCTCACTGCATGAATTTGTCTGTAGTGGCTGATGCATCGTAGAATACTGGATAATCAGATGTTAGCCAAAATATAACTCTGATTTTTGGGAGGGAAGAAAATGGTTCAACCTATATCGCGTCTTGTGAAGAGGAGGAGTTTGCGTGGTTTTGTTGTTTTCAATAGGGGGCGTTAGATCTTATACGCTAGGAATTAGGGGAGGGGTGCATCATACACTATCACTCGGTATTGAACGCATATATGCTCTTGCGAAAAATGGTTTTCTGAATATTCAACATTGTGTCCGTGGTCCTACTACTCTCAGCACTCCTAGACTTCAAGACTCTAGGCTTAAAAATTTGGAGGAAATGGGGGTGTTCCTAAGGCGGGGTACTAGCCACGAAAGGTATGGGTTGGCGAGAATAATTCTAGCGCGACATCGGCCACACCTAAAGCGGACGCTAAATATGGAACCTCATCTCCAGCCAACCAATCAACACACATGAATGTAGAACGCACTGTAGTCGCTGGATGACCGCCCCCAGCGCCTGGACAGTTCTGGTTTGATAAAGCGATATGGGCCAAATCTAGTAAAGGTTAAACTTCAGGTAAGGCGAGGCTGGGAGTCTAAGATGTAAGGGAAAAAGGGGATCAGGTCCAAGGGATTGAAATATCTAGTGATACAAGATGCTAACGCAAGGGCGCTCAATGGTATGATTAATATCCTATGCGAGCCAAGAAAATCCCAGGGTGAAAATTCAACATCTAAACTACGGAGCTTGCACAATCAGACAGGTAATGAAAAAGTAAAAAAAAATCCACAGAACAAAGAATCAGTTGCCGGCAGCCCTGGTGCTTCGTCGACGGCCCTTTGGCGGCGTTTGGGTGTTTTGGCCCGCGGCTGTAGGGGCATCATGAGTGTTATAAGCCGGGGATGGAGAAGGCCCAGGGGAGGTTGTGATATCCTGATCCAGCGCAGGGGCCGGGGTTTGCAGTGCCAGAGGAACAGTCTCTGCATTTGGCGTACTGTGAGCCAATGGGATAAACTCACCATTTGGGGTGATGGGAGCCGGCTCAATTGTTTCAGCATCGGGGATCGTGGGATGTGGCGCAACTGTGGGGCTGACGGGGGTGGGAGCGCTGACCGCACTCTGATCAAGCGTCCCCGAGAGTCTAGCAGGAGGACTATCGCGGGCGCCATCGTATGCATCACGGTCGCTTCATCTCCGGTGGGGATTTATCAGCCAACCAGCGATCCATGGCGTCCCCTGGATCAGCTGTAGAACGTTCTCTGCTGCTCGAAATCTGACGGCACCGACCGCTTCGAGCGGAACGCTGGCAAGGTGGGATTAGAGCACGATGCCTCCTTCTCCACGTCCAATGGGAGAAACCTGGTGGCGCCGGATTGCCTCGAGGGGCCAGGGGCGCCCAAATTGTTGTCCTATTCACGAGTTTTAGTTATTGAGTCTGGTATTCTTCTAGATATCTGAAACACAATAAACTTACGTCGATAACAATTGTCTGCCACTCCTGGGGCATCTGAGATTCCCGTTCGCCCTCCGCCACATCCTCCACACTGTCTTCCTCCTCGCCGTCCGCCCCCTCGTTGTCCTCTTCGTCGTCCATATCTTCCATTTCATCCTAGCGCTCTCCCAATTGCTGCCTCATACGCCTATTTCTCACCACGATGTGGTCGTCCTTGTCGTCCTTGTCGTCCTTGTCATCCTCGTCGTCCCATGGGATGCCCCCCGCTATATCTTCTGCCTGCCCGGGATGATCCCAGACGTTGCGGTCGAAAAATGGGTGTCTGCACCCGACGGGCTCCGCCGTTGATCTGTCATCCCCTGCTTCCTCGAGGGGTGACTCCAGAACCATGAGATCCAGAAGATGTTTCCCATCGTTAGCAAGGAGCCACGCCCGAAGCTCATCATCTTTGTGGAGGAAGATGAGGTCTCGGAGGGGGAGTGGGGCCGTAGGATCCACACTTAGTGCATTGCTACCCTCAGGAGTTGTGCCGATGAGATATCGAGGGCACACAATCGCCTCCTCAGCGAGTTGCGCCTTTATCACGCCGAGCAGATTTTTTATGCTTGGCGACTCGAGGACTCCCTAGGCTATTCCCCGATCGAAGCTATTCTGCCACCAGGGATGGCCAAGGAACGCATCCTCACCTTGAGCGGCACCCGTTTGGCGAACAATGTGGATCCTCATTGCCCGTGGGGAATATGCGCAAGTCGAATTCGGCGATGCCACTGAAGATATCTATTACTACGGGGGACCGCAGAACTTAGCGTGGATTTATCACTTACTCGGAGGTCCAGCACCCTCATCACCAGCTCGCTCTGCGTAGTCATGCTCCATTGCCATCCGTAGTTTCTTAGCCGTGTCCTTGACCAAAATCCTCAGTTGACGACTGACCTCCCTGACGTCGTCAGCGAGATGGTTTTTTTTTACAAATTCGATCTGCGATTTGACAGGTGGAAGAGAACTGGCAAAGTCAAGGATCACGGTCAATTGATCGTCGATTAGACGTCCAGGATCAAACGAGCGGGACTTGATATAGCCCTTAACATCGCAAGGCCATACGTCGTAGGCTCTAGTTTTGGTTCAAGCATTCTTGAATCCACACGAGCTTTTTGCATATGCTATGTCGCCATAGCGCCCACTGATTCATGTGTTAGGTTAAAGGGTTCTTGGATATATGGGTACGTTGTTGTTGATGTACGCAGAATCCTCAATGGCCGGAACGAAATCGGGATTTTCACGGGATCCCGACGGCCCACTGTGACATGAATAAGAACTGTCAGCCACACATCCGAGCATGTTTGAAGAATAACGGTGTCAATGGATCATGAGTTACATTCTCTGCGCACTCCATCGGTGGGCGGCAGCACGCGGCAGAGCCCTGCGTTTACCGC
>Ga0307510_10003046_pt1 | contig 19352 bp, 13 predicted proteins | sample 12_EM_MG_FD_207224 | JGI IMG/M metagenome (GOLD analysis project Ga0307510, IMG submission 207224) | Populus trichocarpa ectomycorrhiza microbial communities from riparian zone in the Pacific Northwest, United States - 12_EM | ecosystem: Host-associated > Plants > Roots > Unclassified | place...
GCATCGGGGCGAATCCGGTGAGCGCCCGGCTGACCGACGAGGCCCAGCCGAAGCCGCTGGCCCGCAGTTCGGTGGGGTACAGCTCGGAGGCGTACGCGTACAGGGCGGGGATGGTGAGTTGGATCAGGAAGCCGAAGACGGCGATCGCGACGACGGACCCGGTGGGCATGTCCATCACCAGTGCGAACACGACCAGCGCGAGGGACGCGACCGGTGCCGAGACCCCGATGAGCCACTTGCGGCCCACGATGTCGACGAGGGCCGTGGACACCAGCACGCCGATGATGCCGACCCCGCTCATCAGGGTGGTCTTCATGAAGGCCGCCGTGTCACCGAGGCCCTCGTCCTTGAGGATGGTCGGCATCCAGCTCAGGGCCGCGTAGTAGACCAGCATGATCGTGGCGAACAGCAGCCAGGCGGCGGAGGTGACGCGCGGGCTGAACTTCCATATGCGGCGCAGTTGTTCGGCCGCCGCGGCCAGTCCGCGTGGACCGGTCTCGGCCACCGGCTCCGGGATCGAGTACGGCACGGCGGGCGCGCCGGTGCGGGCGACCAGGTCGTCGATGACCTGCCTGGCCTCCGCCTCACGGCCCTTCTTCGCCAGGTAGATCGGCGACTCCGGGATGCCGCGGCGGGCCCAGAACAGCAGCAGCGCGGGCAGGACCATCGTCGTCAGCATCCACCGCCAGTTCCCGTCGACCGTCAGCAGCGCCGTCGACACGAAACCGCAGAGCGTGACGCCCACCGGCCACCACACATCGAGCCCGGTCAGCACCCGGCCCCGGTACTTGCGCGGGGAGAACTCGCTGACCAGCGCGTAGTCCACGGGGATACAGCCACCGAGACCGATACCCGCCAGGAAGCGCAGCGCGAGGAAGACGGGGTACGTGGGCGAGAGCGCGCCGAGGACGGAGAACACGGCGAAGATCAGCAAGGTGACGCTGAAGGCCTTCTTCCGGCCGATCCGGTCCGCGACCGAGCCCCAGACGATGGCGCCCACGGCCATGCCGACGAGGTTGGCGGTGGCGACGTACCCGCGATCGCTCAGCGAGAGATCGAAGTGCTCGCCCACCAGCGGCATGAGGAAGCCGTTGAGGGCGATGTCGTAGGCGTCGAAGAGGTAGCCGAGGCCGCCGATGATGAAGATCTTTCCCTGGACGGACCATCTCCAGGGCAGTTCCTGAACGATCTGATCGCCTGTTTTCACGTTCGCTCCACGGGGTGGCGTTGGTGTTTTTGAGGGGAAAGGCGGAGAGGAAAGGAGGAGGGGCTCAGCGCGCGAACCGGTACGAGAACGCGCCGAGATCCGGGTCGTTGAGCGGCGTGCCCGACCACAGCCAGTCGTACGAGAGGTCCGACTCGCCGTCGAAGTTCCTCAACTTCTCGTCCCTGGCCCGCTGTTCGGGGCCGTCGGGCAGGTGATAGAAGGTCTTGTTGCGCAGGGACGCGTCCTGGACCATGCCGGCGTGCTTGGCACGCCGGTCGACGTAGCGGCGCAGCGCTCCCTCGACGCCGGCGGATGTGACCGCGCCGAGTTCCTCGGCCAGTACGGCGGCGTCCTCCATGGCCTGCGAGGCGCCCTGTGCCTGGTAGGGGAGCATCGCGTGGCAGGCGTCGCCGAGGAGGGCGACCCGGCCGTCCGTCCACACCGGATCGCGGCGCCGGTGGTGGAGCGCGAAGGCGGAGACGTCCTCCTTCGCCTTGGACAGCATGGCCGGCACGCGGTCGTCCCAGCCGGGGAACGCGTCCACGAGGTCCTGCGCGGTCGCCGTCACGCTCCACTTCTCGGCGACCTCGTCCGAGCAGGGCACGCACGCCACGATGTTGAGGTACTCGCCGCCGCGGATCATGTAGTGCACGAGATGCCGGTCGGGGCCGTACCAGATGGTGCTCTGGAAGCGGTCCACGAGCCAGCGCGTCGCCGGGTCGGCGGCGATCAACTCCCCTGGGATCAGAGCCCGGTAGGCCATCTCGCCGGAGAACATCAGGGTGTCCGGGGCGCCCATCAGATCACGCGTCCGGGAGCGGATGCCGTCGGCGCCGACGAGCACGTCACCGGCGTACCGGCGCCCGTCCTCGGTGACCGCCACGGGACGCTCGGGGTCGGTGCGGTCCAGCTCGACGACCTTGCTCCCGGTGTGTACGTCCACGACGGGACCGGGACCGGCGGGGTCGACGCACGCGTCCAGCAGAACGCGGTGGAGATCGGCCCGGTGGTAGTGCCAGTAGGGGGCGTTGAACTGGTCCTTGCAGCGCTGCCCCAGCGAGGTCAGCGCGACGATGCTGCCGTCCTTCCACCGCCGCCGCACCTGGTCGAGCGGCTCGGTGTGGATGGCCTCCATCTGCGGGCGCAGCCCCAGTCCCATCAGGACGCGGCTCGCGTTGGGCGCCGTCTGGATGCCCGCGCCGGCCTCGCCGAGTTCGGACGCCTGCTCCAGGACGGTGACCCGCAGACCACGCTGCCGCAGTGCCAACGCGGTGGTGAGCCCGCCGAGACCTCCTCCGACGACGGTGACTTCGTACGACTGGCTGGGCGCCACACTTCCTCCAACTCGCCTGCGGTAACGGGTGGTTCATGGGCCAGGGGCGCCGCGCTCAGCCGTCGGTGAGCTTCCCGGCGGTGACGACCTCGACGTCGTCGACCGTGACGGTGCAGCCGCGCATCGCGATGTCGAGATGGGCGTACGACTCACGCCCGAGGACCGGGTGCGGGCCCGTCGACCAGAGGAAGTTGCCGGCGAACGCGCGGGCGTCCATGCCCATCAGGTCGTCCTTGCCGTACATCGCCGTGGCGAACCAGTCGGCCGTGCGCATCAGACCCCAGCCCATGTGGGAGAGGCTGCGCGCCCACTGGTCCCGGGCGTCCTCGAAGAACGTCGACAGCAGTTCGGCCTCGGCACCGCCGGACACCTTCTCGATGTGCCCGCCCGCGATCTGGAGGGTGACGGGGGAGCGGACGTACTCCTTGAAGGGCAGCAGGATGTCGCCCTCGGCGAGCACGATCTGGCCGTCGGAGATCTCCGGCCAGCACAGCACCATCGTGCTCGGCCAGTGGTCCCAGCGGCCCGGGTCGTCGGCGAAGCCGCACTGGAACTCCGGCTTGGATCCGGCGAGTTGGACGGTCAGGTCGGTGCCCGCGTCCGAGGTGACCCGCATGACGGACGACCGCTTCAGCAGGTCGACACCCTCCAGCACCTCCGCCTTGTCGCCCTCCTTGGGCAGGTTTCGGATCAGCACGTCGGGCGCGTCGCAGACGAAGATGATGCGGGTGCCGGCGCGCAGGATCTCCTGCTGGACCGGCGCGTGGATGAAGCCCTCGCGGGTCAGGTCGACGACCAGGTCCGCCGACTTCAACAGGTCCTGCGCGGTGCTGTCGTTGAGCACGGAGACCAGGCCGGGACCCGCACCGGTGTGGGTGCTCGGCATCGGCGCGGGGCTGCCGCCCGGCACGGTCGCGGAGATGACATGGGCCCCGCACGCCTTGGCGGCACCGAAGGCGGCGGCGACGTAGTCACCGCGGCTGCCGGGCTCGGACAGCACCACGACGTGCTCGCCGCTGCGCAGCTTGCAGAGCCGTAGCTCACGGGTGAAGGCGTCGAGCAGGTCGACGGACGAAAGATCGAACACGGGCTTCTCCAGATATCGCCGAGGGTGCCCATCGCGCTCTTCGGCGGGCTGCGGACATGCCGCGGACACGCTCCGGGCGCGGTGACGGAAGGGGGGAGCGAAGAGAGGGAGAGGAGGGGGACGGAGAGCGGGGGGCAGGGCGGACAGACCCCGCGAGGCATGGGTTGAGCAGCGTTTTCGGTACGGTGGGGTGCCGCCCGACAGAGATAATCCGAGCACGTACTATCTCGGCTTGGCAAGGGGTCGCGCGCCGAGTTAACACGGTTCTTTCATGACGGCCCGTCAGGGGAGAGGGCGGCCGAGGGCCTCAAAACCGAGGTCACGACGCTGAAAGGAACCGGCCGCGGCCGGACAGTACGGGGTGTGGAATCCATGACGGAACAGGAGGCGCGCCGGATGCGGCGGGCGCGCTTCGAAGGACTGGCGCATCTGGTGGTGGAACCGCTGCACCGGTATCTGCTGCGACGGACGAGCGCCGACATGGTCGACGACGTCCTGTCGGAGACGATGCTGGTGCTGTGGCGTCGACTCGACGATGTCCCCGGGCTCGGAGCGGGTTCCGATCCCGATGCGCCTCCGGATCCCGATGACGTGTTGCCCTGGTGCTACGGGGTGGCTCGGGGGTGTCTGGCGAACGCCCGCCGTGCCGACGGGCGCAGGCTCCGGCTGGTGGAGCGGCTGATCCGGACCCAGGAGGAGTCTCCGGCGGGGGCCGCCGATCACAGCGAGCTGCATGCCGCGCTCGATGCCCTCGGGGCGCTGGACCGCGAGGTGGTGCGGCTGTGGGCGTGGGAGGGGCTCGCGCCGCGGCAGATCGCGGAGGCGACCGGGCTGACGTCCAACGCGGTGAGCATCCGGCTCCATCGGGCGAAGGCGAGACTCGCCGCACAGCTGGGGCGAAAGGATGCCGAACGGCCCGGACACAAGAGGGATGAAGGAAGGAGCAGTCAGTGAACGACGACGAGTTGCTGGCCCGGCTGAAGTCCGCGGACCCGGCACTGACCGGAATCGCTCCGCCGCCCGACATCGACCGCCTTGTGGAGGACACCTTGAACACCGACACCGCGCTTCAGACGGCGACCACCGCCGCCGGCATCACGACCGCGGGATGGGCACGCCGTCATCTCCTCGGACTCGCCGCCGCCGGTCTGCTCGTGCTCGGAGGCGGCATCGCCGGAGGAATCATGGCCAACAACGGTAACGGCAACGGTCATCCGGCCTCGGCCAAGACCTCGGCCTCCGCCGGCGCGCTGCGGCTCACCGCCGGGGGCGGCTCCGGCAAGTGCGTGGTGCCCGGCGTCGACACCCTGGGCAAGTACCCGGTCCTCTTCGAGGGAACGGTCACTTCCGTCAACGGCTCGACGGCCACTTTCCGTGTGGACCAGTGGTTCAAGGGCGGTGACGCGGCGACGGTCGAACTGGTCGGTGACACCGACATCCCGGAGACGTTGACGTACTCGGAAGGCGAGCAGTACATCGTGGGCGCCAGGGACGGTGTCGTCCCGCCCTGCGCCGCGATCGAGGCCACGCCCAAGGACATCGCCGAGTTCCGTCAGGCGTTCGGGAAGTGACCCCGCCCGGTCACGAGGGGTCGTCCAGCAGGCTCCGGGCGAACTCGTGCGCCGGGTCCGCCAGGGTGTGCCGGAGCGTGGCGAAGAGGTCCGCCGCTGTCGTGCCGGACCAGGTGGCGGGGAGGAGGGTGCTGGGCAGGCCCGGGTCGAGGTAGGGCAGCCGGCGCCAGGCTGTGAGGACATGGACGTAGTCGATGAACGCGGCCTGGTCCGACAGCGGGTTCGTGCCGGGTTCGGCCCAGCGCCCGGCCATCGCGGTGAACTCGGTGACGAAATCGTCGTAGAGCTTCTGGAGCGCCGCCAAGTCCCACCAGCGGCCCACCTGTTCGGCCGGATCGCCGAAGGCCACGTAGTCGCCGCGGAAGAGGTCGACGTACTGGTCCAGGCCGTGTCGGAGCAGGTGGTCGCGGGTGTCGTCGAGCGCGTGGGCCGGGGCGATCCAGATCCCGGACGAGACCGTGCCGAAGCCCAACCAGGCCAGCCGTGACCGGAGTTGGTGCCGGTGCTGACGCTCGCTCTCCGGCACCGAGAAGACGGCGATGACCCAGCCGTCGTCGGTGACGGCGTGGCGTTCGAAGATGCGCCGGTCACCGGTCTCCAACACGGAACGGGCGTACGGCGAGAGTGCGTAGCCCGCACGGCCGTCCCGGCGCTCGGCCACCAGGATCTCGCGGCGCTTGAGCCGGGAGATCGACGAGCGGACCGCCTGGGCGTCGACGTCGAGTTCGGCGAGCAGCCGGATCAGGGTGCTCACGCTGATCCAGCCGCCGACCTCGCGCGCGTAGAGGCCGTACACCGTCACGATCAGGGATCGCGGCGGTGCGGGCTGGCCCGGGCTGTCGTCTTCGAGATCGCTTGCCGTCACGATCGTAGTATTTCAGTGCGCCCGACCGGCGTCCGATCCCGCCCGGCCGCCCAGCGCGGTACGCCAGGCGGCCGGCCAGGGCGCACTGCCGCCGGCCTCCTTGTCGGGGACGTGCACGGTGACATAACTGCCCCGAGCGGCAAGGCAGTTCGGCTTGCCGTCCGCGGTGTTCCGCCACACCTCGAAGCCGAAGGTCATCGAGGAGCGGCCGAGGCGGACCAGCTCGACCCGCGTCTCGACCTCCTCGCCGAACCGGATCGACGCCTCGAACTCCACCTCGTAGCGCACCCTGGGTGCCACCGGGAAGTAGCCCGGGATGTCGTACGCGCGCATCAGCTCGGCCTCCGCCGCCTCGGCGAACCGGACGACGGTGGTGTTGTGGTAGATCCCGGCCGCGTCGGTGTCGATCCACTCCACGCGCGCACGGTGAACGCCGTAGGGACCGCTCATTCCGCTGCCCTGCCCGGGGTCCACCGCAGATGCACGGCGTCCCGCGGCGTGTCGCGCAGCAGCGCGAGACGCGGGCGGACCGCGTCGGTCCGTGAGGTGGGGGGCTTCCGGCGGCCAGCCGCGAACTGCGCCGGCCAGTCGGCACCCGGGCCTCGGTACTCCTGCTCGGCGGCCGCCTGGAGAGTCCACTGCGGGTTGTAGAGGTGGGTACGCCCGAGCGCGCACAGGTCCGCACGCCCGGCGAGCAGGATCGAGTTGACGTCGTCGTACGACGAGATCGCCCCTACGGCGATCACGGCAGCCCCCGCCGGAGCGGCGACCTCGTGCCGGATCCGGTCGGCGAACGGGGTCTGGTACGAGCGGCCGTACGCCGGCCTCTCGTCCTGGGTGACCTGGCCGGACGACACGTCGACGGCCGCCGCGCCGTGCGCGACGAAGGCCCGCGCGATCTCCACCGCGTCGTGCTCGGTATTGCCGTCGGGGGTCCAGTCGGTGGCGGAGATCCGCACCGTCACCGGGCGGTCGGCGGGGAACGCGGACCGTACGGCGTCGAAGACCTCCAGCGGGAAGCGGAGCCGGTTGGCCAGGTCGCCGCCGTACTCGTCGGTGCGGTGGTTGGCGACCGGGGAGAGGAAGGAGGAGAGGAGGTAGCCGTGGGCCGCGTGCACCTCCAAGAGGTCGAATCCCGCGTCGGCGCCCCGGCGGGCGGCGGACACGAAGTCGGCCACGACCGCGTCCATGTCGGCCCGGTTCATCTCACGCGGTGTGTGGCAGCCCGTGCCGTAGGGCAGCGGGGACGGGCCCACGACCTCCCAGTTGCCCTCGTCGAGAGGCTGGTCAATTCCCTCCCACATGAGGCGAGTTGAACCCTTGCGGCCCGAGTGGCCCAGCTGGAGACCGATCTTCGCCGTGCTGCGCGCGTGGACGAAGTCGGTGACCCGGGTCCACGCGTCGCGCTGGGTGTCGTTCCACAGGCCCGTGCAGCCCGGGGTGATGCGGGCCTCGGGGGAGACGCAGACCATCTCGGTCATGACCAGGCCGGCGCCGCCGAGCGCCTTGGAACCGAGGTGGACGACGTGGAAGTCGTCCGGCACTCCGTCGACCGCGGAGTACATGTCCATCGGCGAGACCACGATCCGGTTCTTCAGCTCCAGGCCGCCGATGGAGAACGGCTGGAACATCGCCGGGACCGCATCGGTGCGGCCCTGGGCGTCGGCGAAGCCGCGCTCGATCAGGTCGGCGAAGCCGGGGTCGCGGTCCTTGAGGTTGTCGAAGGTGATCCGGCGGGACCGCGTGAGCAGGTTGAAGCAGAACTGCGCGGGGTCCTGGCCGGCGTACCGGCCGATGTTCTCGAACCACTCCAGCGAGGCCTGGGCGGCGCGCTGGGTGGACTCCACCACGGGGCGGCGCTCGGTCTCGTACGCCGTCAACGCCTCGTCCACGGTGGGGTGTTCGTGCAGACACGCGGCGAGCGCGAGGGCGTCCTCCATGGCCAGCTTGGTACCGGAACCGATGGAGAAGTGCGCGGTGTGGGCGGCGTCGCCGAGCAGGACCACGTTGTGGTGGTGCCAGCGCTCGTTGCGGACCGTCGTGAAATTGAGCCAACGGGAGTTGTTCGTCAGGAGCTTGTGGCCTGTGAGTTCCCCGGCGAAGATCTCGCGGATACGGGCGACCGACTCCTCGTCGCTCACCCCGGGCGGGAACTGCGTGCCCTCCGTCGCGTCGAGGCCCGCCCTGCGCCACACGTCCTCCGCCATCTCGACGATGAACGTCGAGCCGGAGTCGGAGAAGGGGTAGCCGTGGATCTGCATGGTCCCGAACTCGGTCTGCTTGACGAGGAATTGGAACGCCTCGAAGACCCGGTCGGTGCCCAGCCACATGTACTTGTTCGTCCGCTGGTCCAGCGAGGGGACGAACGCGTCGGCGTACTTGGTGCGCACGGCCGAGTTGATGCCGTCCGCCGCGACCACGAGGTCGTAGGAGCCGCGCAGTTCGTCCACTTCCGGCGCGAGGGTGCGGTAATGCACGGTGACGCCGAGTTCGGCGGCCCGCTCCTGGAGGATGTGCAGCAGGTCCTTGCGGGCCATCGCCGCGAAGCCCTGGCCGCCGACCGTGAAGGGGTGGCCGTCGAACTCGATGTCGATGTCGGTCCAGCGGGCGAACCGGCTCTCCATCGCGTCGTGGACGACGGTGTCCGCGTTCTCGATGCCGCCGAGGGTCTCGTCGGAGAAGACCACGCCGAAGCCGAAGGTGTCGTCGGGGGCGTTGCGCTCCCACACGGTGATCTCATGACCGGGGTCGAGCTGCTTCATCAGCGCGGCGAGGTACAGCCCACCAGGCCCGCCGCCCACGATCGCGATCCTCATGCCTGGTTCTCCTTCTCGACGATCCGGCGCAGCAGGAAGTGCTGAAGCTTTCCGCTGGTGTTGCGGGGCAGCGCGTCACAAAAGCGCACCGCGCGGGGGTACTTGTACGGCGCCAGCTGCGCCTTGACGTGGTTCTGGATGTCCTTGACCTTGGCGTCGTCGCCGACGACTCCCTCGGCCAGGACGACGAACGCGCAGACGACAGAGCCGCGTTCGGGGTCGGGCTTGGCGACCACCGCGGACTCGAGGACGTCCGGATGGGTGTTGATCGCGGACTCGACCTCGGGACCGCCGATGTTGTAGCCGGAGGACACGATCATGTTGTCCGTGCGGGTGCGGTAGTAGAAGTAGCCGTCCTCGTCGCGCACGAAGGTGTCGCCGGTGACGTTCCAGCCGTTCACCACGTAGTTCGCCTGGCGCTGGTCGTCGAGGTATCGACAGCCGACCGGGCCGATCACGGCCAGCCGTCCCTCGACACCGGGTCCGACCTCCTCGCCGTCCAGGTCGAGAACGGTGGCGCGGTAACCGGGGACCGGCCGTCCCGTCGATCCGGGCCGGATGTCGTCACCGGCGGCGGAGATGAAGATGTGGATCATCTCCGTGGCGCCGATGCCGTCGATGACCTTGATCCCGGTCTCCTCGTGCAGCTGCTGCCACACCTCTTCCGGTATGTGCTCCCCGGCGCTGACCGCACCGCGCAGACCGTGCAGCCGGTCCGCCTTGCCGGCCTTGAGGATCTGCCGGTACGCCGTCGGTGCGGTCGCCAGCACGGTGACCCCCGCCTCGGCGACCAGCTCGGCGAGCGGCTCCGGCGCCACGGCCTCCGTCAGCAGCGCGCACGCACCGGCCCGCAGGGCACAGACGACCAGGATGCCGAGCCCGAAGGTGAAGGCGAGCGGGGCGGTGCACGACACGAGATCGTCGGGCCGCAGACGGAGCGTGTGCCGGCCGAAGGTGTTGTCGATCGACAGGATGTCGCGGTGGAAGTGGGTGGTGATCTTCGGTACGCCGGTGCTGCCCGAGGTGGGTCCGAAGAGGGCGACGTCGTCGGCGGCGGTGTCGACCGCGGTGAACTCGGCCGGTTTCGCGTCCACTTGGCGCGTCAGGTCGTCGGGCGCGTCGCCGCCGTACGCCACGATCGTGAGGTCCGGCAGGACGGTGTCGCGTACGGCCTCGACGTCCGCCGTGAAGCGGTGGTCGACCAGGGCGACGGCCGGGCGGGTCTTCTCGACGACCGGGGTGAGTTCGCGGGCCCGCAGGGCCGCCATGGTGGTGACGACGATGCCGCCGGCCTTGAGGACGCCGAGCCAACACGCCACGGTCCAGGGGTTGTTGGGGGAGCGCAGGAGCACCCGGTTGCCGGGGACCAGGCCGAGGTCGGCGGTGAGGACGTGGGCGATCTGGTTGGCGCGGCGCAGGAGTTCGCCGTAGGTCCACACCTCGCCCTCGGGCGTGCGCAGGGCCGGGCGGTCGGGGCCGAAGCGGGCGGTGGGTACGTCGATGAGTTCGGTGCCCGCGTTGAGGCGCTCGGGGTAGCGGAGTTCGTCGGTGGTGAACTCCAGGACCGGCCACTGGGTGCGCGGCGGGAGATGGTCGCGGGCGAACGTGTCCGGATAGGCGGAGGGCGAGAGGCCCATCTGGTCCAACTGGTCCATCGGGAGGGTCCTTTCCGCAGGCCGGGGGCGGGCCGTGCAGGGATCAGGAGCTGCGTGGGAATCAAGAGCTGCGGATCAGGCCTTCCTGGACGACGGTGGCCAGGTGGGTACCGGTGGGGGTGAAGAACCGGCCGACGGCGAGGCCGCGACCGGCGTCGGCGGCGACGGCTTCCTGGGCGTACAGGAGCCAGCCGTCCATGGGGCTGGGCCGGTGGAACCACATCGCGTGGTCGAGGCTCGCGGTGATGAGCCCCGGGAGCGCCCACGGCAAGTCCAGTACGCGCAGGACGGGTTCGAGGATCGTGTAGTCGCAGACGTAGGCGAGCGCGGCGAGGTCGCGCTGCTCGTCGGTCAGCCCGTCGACGGGACGAAGGGCGTCGAACGGCCTTACCCACAGCGCCTGTTGGGGCACGCGTTCACCCTCGACCGTGAGGTAGACGGGTCCGGGCACGTGCCGCATGTCGAAGCTGCGCCCGCCGCTCCAGTACGCCTCGGAGGTCTCGGTCATCGTGCCTCGGGGTGCGTCGGTGTCGCGCAAGTACGAGGCGGAGCTGGGCAGTTCGGTGGGATCGGGTACGCCGACGGGGGGCTCGGCTGCGAAGGTCGCGCCCGGCTCGCCCGCGGCGAAGTTGGCGAGGCAGGTGTAGACGGGCTTGCCGTTCTGGAAGCCGCGGACCTGCCGGGTGGCGTAGCCGCGCCCGTCGCGCAGCAGCTCCACCTCGTAGCGGACTTCGGCGCCGATGTCGACGGGCCGCAGGAAGTAGGAGTGCATCGAGTGCAGCGTCTTGCCCTCGACCGAGCGCATCGCGGCGGCCGTGGCCTGCGCGACCATGTCACCGCCGTACGCCTTCGGCCACGGGCAGGGCTGGGTGGTCGCGGTGAAGGCGAGGTCGAAGTGCTCGGGCTCGACGGGGGTCAGCGCGATCGCGGCGGTGAAGGCGGCCGAGGTCGGGCCGGAGAGGATGCCGTCGCGGGCGTCGGCGCGGACGTCGGTGTGGGTGGCTCGGGTGTCGTTCACGGCCGGTCCAGCCAGTCGCGCAGGTCGGCGTCGGCCACCTCGTCCAGGTTGACCACGATGTTCTCCGGGGTGCGGGTCGTCATCCAGGTCAGCGGGTTGTTGCGGTCGAGGTTGCACTCGACGTGCGGCATGAACGGCGGGACGAAGACCCAGTCGCCCTCCCCGAGGTCGATGTAGTCCTCGAACCGCTCGCCGAAATAGATCCGGGCCCGCCCCGAGAGGACATAGCCACCGGTCTCCGCTTCACCGTGGTGGTGCGGCACCGAGCGGTAGCCCGACTCGTTGCTCACCTTCCCGAACCACAGCTTGGTGGCCGGCGTGTGCTGGACGGAGACGCCGGAGATCCGGGTCGCCCCGGCGGACTGGCCGGTGGCACCGACCTCCAGACCACCCCGGGTCACGACCGGTACGACCAGGCCGGACTCGTTGGCGTACAACGAGTTGTCGCCCTCTAGGACGTACTTGGAGAAATCGGGTTCCATTATCAGCTCCTGGAGTCGGTGAGGCGGAAGCGGTTGCGCAGGGTGCCGATGCCGGGGATCTCGGTCTCGACGAGATCGCCGTCGGCGAGGTGGACCGGCGGGGTCATGCCCGACCCCACGCCACCGGGGGTGCCGGTGAGCACGATGTCGCCGGGGCGCAGGACTGTGAAGGTGGAGATGTAGGCGAGCAGGTCGGCGGCGTCGAACACCAGCGTGCTCGTGTTTCCGCGCTGCCGCTCGACGCCGTTGACCCGGCAGATCACCTCGACGCCGGCGACCGGGTCGAGCTCGTCCGGTGTGACGACCACCGGTCCGAGCGGCGTGCTGCGGTCCCACGCCTTGCCCTGGAACCACTGGAGCGTGCGCTTCTGCCAGTCCCGCACGCTGACGTCGTTGGCGACCGTGTATCCGGCGATCGCCCGTCCGGCTGTTTCCCGGTCCGCGCGGCTGAGCTCCGCCCCCACGACGACGGCCAGCTCAGCCTCCCAGTCCACGTCGAGGCCGGGCGGCAGGGCCAGGTCGTCCTCGGGGCCGGTCAGCGTGTCGGCGTACTTGGCGAAGAGCGTGGGGTGGGCGGGAAGCTCGCGGCCCATCTCGGTGATGTGGTCGGCGTAGTTCAGTCCGCAGCAGACGACCTTGCGGGGCGACGGCAGCGGCAACACCGGGGTGGCGCCCGGCAGTTCGGCCCCGGCGAGGCTCGCGACGCGGTCGCGTTCCGTGGTCGTCAGCAGCGCGGAGAGGTCGTCGGCCGGCAGCGCCCGCCAGCGGTCGCCGTCGAGCACGGCGGCCGTGGTGCGGCCTCCGTGGGCCACGGTGGCGAGCTTCATGGGCGTTCTCCCTCGGGTTGGCGGTGGCCGGGGTGGCGGTGGCCGGAGCGGCCGGGGTTACCGGGTTGCGTTATAGCGAGATTTTCACGACCGTCGAAAACAGTCAATAGATGGGCTAGGCTGCTTGCGTCAGCCCGTCTCGTCCGGTCAGCCCGGTCCGTCCGATCCATCCGAGGAGCAACCAGCAATGACTCCGATCCCGGTGAACCCGCCCTCGCTCCCCACCCCGAGCGGCTACTCGCACGGCACGCTGAGCGGCAACACGCTCTACCTGGGCGGACAGACGGCCCTGGACGCGGACATGCGGATCGTCCCCGGCGGCATCGTCGAGCAGTTCAGGCAGGCGTTCGGCAACGTGCTCACCACGTTGCGGGCGGCCGGGGGTGTCCCCGAGGACCTGGTGAGCCTGACGATCTACCTCACCGACATCCCCGACTACCAGGCGCACGGCAAGGAGATCGGGAAGGTGTGGCGCGAGCTTGCGGGGCCGGTCTACCCGGCGATGGCAGGGATCGGCACGACTGCGCTGTGGCAGGCGGAGGCGATGATCGAGATTCTTGGGGTCGCGGTGATTCCGGAGGAGCGGGTGGTTCGGGGGGAGTAGGGGAGTGGCGGGGAGCGCCTAGGGGTGACGGGTCGGCGCGGGGGTGCCGGACACCGCCGGGCGCGTCGGGACGGCCTGTTCCCCAGCCCGACACTCCCGTCTGGGTTCACACCGACGCCGACGGCTGTTGCTCCCGCCCGGCCATGTCCAGGAGCATCGTCGCGGCGACCATCACTCCATCGGTACGAATCGTGTCGGCCGCCGACCTCGCCCGTACGCGGGTCTCCGGGGCCAGTGCCGTCGTGAGCGCGGCCGACAACGACTCGACGGTCGGAGTCGGACCGTCGTGCGCCGCGCCGATGCCCAGCTCGGCCACCCGGCCGGCCCAGTACGGCTGGTCCGCCATCTGGGGCACCACCACCTGCGGCGCACCGGCGCGGGCGGCATCCGTCGTGGTGCCCGCACCGCCGTGATGCACGACAGCTGCCACCCGCCCGAACAGCGCCTGCTGGTTCACCTCGCCTACGACGAAACAGTCGTCCCCGTCGTCGATCGGACCGAGGTCGGCCCACCCGTGGGACAACAGGACGCGCCGCCCTCGCGCACGGATCGCCTCGACGGCCACCCGGGCGACATCCCTCGGCGCGCGCATGCTGCCGAATCCCACGTACACCGGTGGCGTGCCGGCGGCCAGGAACGCCACCAGTTCTTCCGGGAGTTGGCGTACGTCGGGCCGGGTCCACGCACCGGTCTGCACCACGTCGAGATCCGGCGTCTCCCGCCACGCGCCGAGAACCGGGTCCGCCGCCAGCCACGGCCGGTCGGTGAAGACGTGGTCGCGGACGTTGGACACAGGTGTCAGGCCGATCGACTCCCGGTGTGTGTTCAGCGCTACGGCGAACACCGCGTCGATGCTCCGAGCGTCCAGGTCCCACAACGCCCGGTGGTCGGTCACCCCCGGAGGGAGCGGCAGGCCCTCCCGCGCCGGCGGCGAGTGGTGCGGCGACGGCAGGGCGTTCGGCTGATAACTCGCGTACACGTAGCGGATGTTGAGCCTCTCGGCCACCGATCGAGCGGCGATCTGCATCAAGCCGGATGCCACCAACACGTCGCAGCCCTCGGCCGCAGCCGCCAGGCCGTCGAACTGCTCGGCCAGCAACTCGGCGCGGTACCGGGAGAGTTCGGCCGCAGACGGGGGACTCGCCCCGTGCATGATCGGACGCACCGGCCGGCCGATCGGTACCAGTTCGACGCCGATACCTGAGAGTAACTCAGCAAACACTTTGTCCGGCGGCACGCACATCCGCACCTTCGCGCCGAGTTCCCGTAATCGGAGCGCGAGTGCTCCCAACGGTTCGACGTCCCCGCGCGACCCGTACGTCGACAACAACACGCGCATTTCGTGACTCCCGTTTGCGTGGGTTTCGGTCCCGGCCGGTGCGCGGCCATTCTGACATCTCTGCCGATCGACGCGGCTTCCAAACCTTTAATCCGGTGCGGCTCCGTAAATAGGAGACCTTCTTTGCCTGTGCCCTCGCTCCGCCTCGCCACAAGGGAAGTTGTGTGACGGTGTGCAGACTTTCCTCCCGTATGCGAGTTTCGCGGGATTCTTTATCAGGGGTGTCGGTCCCGTGACGCTCCGGGGAATGTCAAGTGTTGACATGCTCGGAGCGCCTGATCGATGATTACGACCGCGTCACGGAGCTCTGGAAGGAAACGGAAGGGAATCCGGGTGCGCAGGAAAGCGATGTGGCCAAGTAATTGGCCAGTAATTTCGAGAATCGAATTATCGAATCGCCGGACCCCTTCAACGCCCTTCGATCCCCTTCAGGCCTCTTTGCTCCGTGGACTCGCCCTCCCCATCAACGACCTGACGTGTGCCCCGTCTCGCGGTGACAGTTCCGTGGTGACGGCGCCCCGTGCATCCCGGCCGTCGGCCCCGCGCCCCGCCCACCACCTCGACGCCCGCTTGACGGCGAGCACGCCTCCTCAGGACCGACGGCAGTCCGGTGATCCCGGCTCGTCGCGCCCGCTGACACCACGCCCCACACCGATGGGAAGGCCAGGTACCGCCGGTGCACACCACCCCCCACCCTGTCCCCACTCCGCGCGTGTCCACTTCGACAGCCACGGACGGCGTCGAGCCGACGTCTCGCATCCGGCCCGCCTCCTTCGCCCAGCGGCGACTGTGGTTCCTGGCCCAACTGCCGGGCGCGAACGCCGCGTACAACGAGACGATCGCCTTCTCCCTGACCGGCCCGCTCGACCGCGACCTGCTGTCCCGCGCTTTCGACGAGCTGACCAACCGTCATGAGACCCTGCGGACACGGCTGGTGGCCTCGGAAGGGGAGGTGCACCAGCACATCGACCCACCGGGCGGGGGATTCGCCCTGACCTTCGAGGACCTCACGGCAGTCCCCGACTCCGTAGCCGCCGACTCCGAGGCCTCCGATTCCGCTACCCGAACCGATACGGCACCCCCCGCCCCCGACCTCGACGCGCGCATCGCCGCCCGCCAACTCGACGAGGAACAACGGCCGTTCGACCTCGACACCGGCCCGCTCGGACGCGGACGCCTTCTCGCCGTGGGACCTGACCGCCACGTCCTCCTGCTGACGTTCCATCACAGCATCTACGACGGCGTATCGATGAACGTCATGATGGACGAACTCGGCCAGGTCTACGCGGCGTTCAGGGCGGGCGCCCCGAACCCCCTGCCGCCGCTCGCCGTCCAGTTCGCCGACCACGCGCAGACCCGGCAGCAAGCGGTCCTCGACGGCGCACTCGCCGCCCAGGAGGACTACTGGCTGCGCGCACTCCAGGACGCGCCGCCCGTCCTGGAACTGCCCGCCGACCGTCCACGCCCGACGGAACAGCAATACGCGGGCGGCCGGGCCGAGTTCAGCCTCGACGCCGAGGTCACCGCCGGGCTCCGCAGCCTCGCCAGGCAGCACGGTGCCACCTCCTTCGTAGCCGTGCTGGCCGGCTGGGCGATACTCCTGTCGCGTCTTTCCGGGCAGGAGGACATCGTTGTCGGCAGCCCGTTCGCCAACCGGCGCGGCCCGGGAGCTGCCGGTCTCATCGGCTTCCTCGTCAACTCCCTCCCGTTGCGCATCGATCTGTCCGGTTCCCTCACCGCTTCCGAGGCACTCGCCCGCACCCGCGCCGTCGTACGCGAGGCACTCGCTCACCAGGACCTGCCGTTCGAGCGCATCGTCGAGCTGGTCAACCCGCCGCGCAGCGCCTCCCGCACCCCGCTGTTCCAGACCATGCTGGCCTGGGTGCCCGAACGGCGGGACCTGCTGCACCTGCCCGGAGTCGACGCCCAGCCGCTGCCGATCGCCCACGCCCCGGCCAAGTTCGACCTCGCCGTGTCGGCGACCGAGTCGGACGGCCGTATCACCGGGTACCTGGACTACGCGACGGCCCTCCTCGACCACACCACCGCCGAGCGCTGGGCCGGTCATCTGCGGCATCTGCTCACCGACATGGCCAGACACCCCGAACGGGACGTCCGAGCCCTGGAGTTGATGGCCCCTCAGGAACGCCGGCAGGAGCTGCTCGACGGCGACGCCACCCAGTCGGAGGCGCCCGTGGCCGCTCCGTGTGCGGCGTCCGGACTCGTCGAACTCTTCGAGACCCACGCCCGCGAGCGCCCGGCGCACACCGCCGTCGTCGACGGCGACAGCTCGCTGGACTACGCGTCCCTCGACCGCCGCGCCAATCACCTCGCGCACGCCCTCGTCGCCCGGTCCGTCCGCCCCGGCGACGTCGTCGGCCTCCACGCGCAGCGGTCCTGCGACCTGGCCGTCGGCATCCTGGGCATCCTCAAAGTGGGCGCCGCCTACCTCCCGCTCGACCCGGGCCAGCCCGCCGAACGCCTCGCGAACATGGTCGAGGACGCGGCCTGCCCCCTCGTGCTGAGCGACCACGACAGCGCGGAACGCGCCCCGGAATGGCTCGACTTGGCAGCTGTGGAAGCTGAGGGAGCAACCCGCCACGAACCGCCCGCAGGCATCGCTCCCACGCCGGACCGACTCGCCTACGTGATCTTCACCTCAGGGTCCACGGGACGACCCAAGGGCGTCGCGGTGGAACACCGCAGCGTCCTCAACCTCTTCGCCACCTGGCACGCCCGCATGGGCGCCCCCGGCGAGGTCGGCTCCGCCTGGTCCAGCATCGGCTTCGACGCCTCGATCCACGAACTGCTGTTGCCCCTCACCACCGGCGGCGAACTGCACATCGTCGCCGAGGAGTTGCGCGGCGACCCCGAGGAACTGCTGGCATGGATGCGCGAACACGCCGTGACCCAGGCCTTCTTGCCGCCCGCCTACGTCAAGTGGATCGACGAGGACCCGGCCGTACGACTGCGCGGCCTTCAACTGCGCACGCTGCTCACGGGAGTCGAGTCGCTCACCGAAGCCGCCCTGCACCGCATGACACAGCACCTCCCCGGCCTGCGGATCTGCTTCGGCTACGGCCCCACCGAAGCGACCCTCTACAGCACCGCCTACTACGACCCCCGCCCGCTGGAACGGCCGTGCCCCATCGGCCGCCCGCTGCCCGGCACCCGGATGTACCTGCTCGACGGCCGCATGGAACCCGTCCCGCCTGGCGTGACGGGGGAGGTGTACCTCGGCGGAGCATCGCTGGCCCGCGGCTACCTGGGCCGCCCCGACCTCACCAAGGAACGCTTCCTGCCCGATCCGTTCGTGCCCGGTGAGCGGATCTACCGCACCGGAGACCTCGCCCGACGCCTGCCGGACGGCCAGGCCCACTACCTGGGCCGCGCCGACGACCAGGTCAAACTCCGCGGATTCCGGATCGAACCCGCCGAGGTCGAAGCCGCGCTCATGGCCCTGCCCGGCGTCCGCGAAGCCGCCGTCCTCGTCGACCACGACGCGACCGGCCAGCCCCGCCTGCTCGCCGGCATCGGCCGGGGCACCGCACCGGCCCGCACCACTCACGACTGGCGCACGGCCCTCGCCCGCCGGCTGCCCGACTACATGATCCCCGCCGTCTTCCTCGACCTCGACACCCTGCCGCTCAACCGCAGCGGCAAACTCGACCGGCCCCAACTGCTGCGCCTGGCCCAGGAGTCGACCTCCAACCAGGTCAACACGGCCAGCCCGCGCGACCACATCGAACACGGCCTGTACCGGATCTGGCAGCGCATCCTGCTCCACCCCGACATCGGCGTCAGCGACAACTTCTTCGACATCGGCGGCACTTCGCTCTCGGCCATCAAGATGGCCCACGCCGTCACCGAGACGTTCGGCCGCCGCCTGCCGGTGGGCGAGGTGATGACCCGCCCCACCATCGAGGCACTCGCCGCGCTGCTGCGCGAGGACGGCACCGCCCGCGCGCCCGGCAGCCTGATCGAGTTCCGCCCCGGCACCGGCCCGCGCGTCGTCTGCGTCCACCCCGCCGGCGGCACCGCGTTCTGCTACCTCCCCCTGGCCACACTCCTCCCCGACAACGTCGGCCTGTACGGCATCCAGTCCCCGGGAGTGAACCCCGACGAGGACCTTCTGCCGAGCGTGGAAGCCATGGCCGAGGAGTACCTGCGACTGCTCGAACCCGACGGCGCGTCACCCCTGGTCCTGACCGGTCTGTCCTACGGCGGCCTCGTCGCCCACGAGATGGGACGACTCCTGGCCCGTGCCGGACACCGGGCCGTCAGCGTCGTCCTCCTCGACACCCAGGCCACCGACGACGCATCCGCACGCGCGGAGATCGGCGCCGTCGACGCGGCCGAGTTCCGCGACAAACTCGTGAGGTTCAACGGGATGTACCCCGGCATCGACGACGCCCAGGTCGACCGCTACTTCCACCTCTACAACCACAACCGGCTCACCGCCCGCGAACACCTCCCGGCGGCCTCCCCGGCGCGCACCGTCCTCGCCCAGGCCGTGCCGGACGGCGACGACACCCCTTTCCACGCCGA
>Ga0307510_10003047_pt1 | contig 19348 bp, 26 predicted proteins | sample 12_EM_MG_FD_207224 | JGI IMG/M metagenome (GOLD analysis project Ga0307510, IMG submission 207224) | Populus trichocarpa ectomycorrhiza microbial communities from riparian zone in the Pacific Northwest, United States - 12_EM | ecosystem: Host-associated > Plants > Roots > Unclassified | place...
ACTCTTGCGATTTATTCGGTCAACCGGATATTGATGGCGGTTTAATCGGCGGTGCATCCTTAAAGTCGCGTGACTTTATTGATATCGTGAAGACGTTTAATTGAGGTTAGTGATTAGAGATTGGAGATCAGAGATTAGTTGAATAAGGATGGTGTGTTAGTCTCAAATCTCATATCTAAATAAAACCTATGAGGAAGCTGTTAAAAGTACTGTTACCCCCTTTCATCGGTTTTGGAGCGTATTTTCTGGCTATAAGATATAGCTCAGTTTATTTTACGCTCCGGATAGATGAATTAGGGGAAGGAACCATAGAAAGCTTTATGGCTTATTTCCGGTACTTTTTGCCCTTGCTTTTTACTGTAGCTGTGCTTACGCAATTCCTGATCGTGGTACCTGTTTGGGATAGGGTATTCCTGAAGTCAAAAGCAGGTAAGATAATTTCATCGTTGATACTTTGTTTTATATGCCTGCTGTTTGCGGCAGGTATCAGTTATTGTATTTGGGACAGGCAATCAAGTGTTTATCACGTAATTAAGGTATGTGCCTTTATGACTGCCGTGCAATTGGTATACTGGACAGTAAACCTGTTTGTGCTATATTTTCTAACCAAAAAACCTGAACCGATAACTGAAGTACATGAGCCTGCTGAATAAAGTGTCTCATATCTTGCGTCTCAAATCTCAAATCTCATATCTTATAAAAATGGATTATTACGAACTACTCTTTACCACGCACCCCGCAGAGGATTACCAGGAGGATTTGCTGATTGATGAATTGGCAGGTATAGGTTTTGATACATTTGAAGAGATAGAGTCGGGGTTTAAAGCGTATATTCCGGCGACTGAGTTTGATCGGCAGGAGTTGGATGGACACCTGAAGACTTATCGTGAAATGTTCAACTTTAGCTATGAGATTAATCTTATCCTTCAAAAAAACTGGAATGAAGTATGGGAAAGCAATTTTGAGCCGATACAGATAAGTGATAAGGTATATGTCAGGGCTACTTTTCACGCACAGCAACCGGAGTTTCCATACGAGATTGTGATCGACCCTAAAATGGCCTTTGGTACCGGGCATCACGAAACGACATCCATGATGATGGATTTACTGTTGGATGCTGATCTTTCTGGTAAAAAGGTGCTGGACATGGGCTGCGGTACGGGAATCCTGGCGATATTGGCCGGTAAACTTGGTGCTGCGGATATTACTGCGATAGACTATGACCCGGTTTGCTACGAGAGCACTATTGAAAACTCAGCATTAAATAATATTGATGTTATTAAGGCACTCTGCGGATCAAAAGAAGCGATTCCGGATGAGCAGTATGATATTATCCTGGCGAATATTAACCGCAATATTCTGCTTGATCAGATGAAGCGTTATAGCGAAGTCTTGAAACCAGGCGGGGAGATCTATTTCAGCGGATTTTATGAAAGCCCTGACCTGGATATCATCAAAGGGGAAGCCGCAAAATATGGCCTGAAGTATATCAGCCATAAGAAAACAAAGGATTGGGTAGCTGCAAAATTTAAATCGTAGAGACGCCATGCCATGCGTCTCTACGGAGATTCTGATTAATATCCCAGTGTAAAACGCTTTTTGATAAAGCGATTTTGCTCCAGCTCATCAATAATAGCTACGGCCATATCCTCAACAGAAATATCACTTTTACCTTCATTGTCAAATACAGGTTGGTCAGCACCTAAACGGAATACCCCGGTACGCGTGCCCGGGTGAAGATTAATTGCGGGACTGATGAATGTCCAGTTAAGATCGTTTTCTTTTTTGATAATATTTAAATAATCACGCGCTGCACCTGCAGCAACTTTGTACTCCGCCGGGAACTCGGGCGTGTCCACTAGTTGTACACCGGGTGCAATTTCTAAACTGCCTGCACCGCCAACTACCAGCAGGCGCTTTACACCAGATAACTTTACCGCACGCTGAATGGACTCTGATGCTTTAATAAAATCGTCGTAATAGCTTGGGTTGGTCCAGCCAGCGTTGTAGGCGCTTATTACCGCATCATGTCCTTTTAATACTTCGGCAAGGGTGGCGGTGTCGTCTGCATCGGCTTCCAAGGCAGTAAGTTTTTCGCTTTGTGTGGTTATTTTACTGGTGTTACGTGCTATGGCTGTTACTTCGTGCCCGCGGTTCAATGCTTCATTTAATACTGCTGTGCCTACAAATCCTGTGGCTCCGATTAGTGCTATTTTCATATTATTGTTTATTTAATTGTAAGTAATTATGTTACAGTTTATATTAAAAAAAAATCAACTAAATTGGTTACTAAAATCTTCGATACTAATACTACCCAGTTTTTTCAATAAGGTTTTATCGAGGTCGGCATACAATTGATCGATATTTTTGTTGATCTGCTTGCCCACCGGACAGGCGGGGTTAGGAGTGTTTTTAGCAACACCCAATACAGGCTGGGTCTTAACAGCCAGGTACACATCTGCCAATGTGATCTGTTTAGAAGATTTGCCAAGGCTGTACCCGCCACTTTTACCTTCCTTACTTGTTATCAATCCCAAATTGCGCAGATTGCTGATCTCCTTGCGTGCCAGGGCCGCGTTGATATTGATGCTGCCGGCTATATAGTCAGATGATAACAGTTCATCGCCAGCCTTGCTAAGCAAGGTGAGGATATGTACTGCAATTGGAAAACGTCCGTTCATCTGTAATAATAAATATTACAGTAAAGGTATGATGTTTTTTATTCTTTCAATAACACTTTTGGGCTGGAATAATTGTTTTGACATTATATAGACATTTGAATAAATTTTCGTAGATTTCTTATAAGTAGAATGCATTTATTTTTTAATGGGAAATAATATGTGTTGCAACTGGCAATTATAAACTATAGTCTTGGTAAAATGATCTAATTTTCTGTGTCATGAAAACATATATAGTACCAATTGACTTCTCCGAAACCTCGGTTCACGCTGCAGAATTTGCTGCCTTATTGAGCAATCAAACTGATGTGTCAGACATTTTTCTGCTGCATTCCTATCATGTGTCTGTTTATGAAAGCGTTTTACCTACACCGGATATGCTCATACCAAGTGAGGAAGAGATTGAACAGCAGGTAAGTGAAAGGAGGAAAAAACTGGAACACATCAGGATACGCCTGCATAAGCAGGTTCGGGACGGTGTAACTATTCATGTTCGTATAAACCGCTCTTCTTTAGTGCGTTCCATAATCGAAACGGTCAATAAGGAGAACGGAGATATTGTTATCCTGGGGAGCAATGGAAGCAGCAGCGGTAATATCAGCCACATAGGAAGCAATGTAATCAACATATCAAAACTGAGCCCGGTGCCTGTGATTGTGGTTCCCCCCGCTTGCTGCTACGAACCAATAAAAAAAGTTGTTATGGCCTGCGACTTTAATAAAGTGAAGGATACTGTTCCTTTGGAACCATTGAAACGGCTTTTGAAACGTCATGATGTAGAATTGCAGGTTGTAAATATTGATAGGGAAGCAAAGCACAAAAACACAGATCCCGAACAATTGGCAGAAGAGACGGTGCTGCACGATATGCTGAAGGAATACCACCCACGGTATTATTATAATAAGGAGAGTGATATCATTAACGGTATACTGGATTTTGCAAAGGGACATCATGCACAAATGGTTATTGCTCTGCCACATAAGTATAGTTTTTTTCAATCACTGCTGCACAACAGCGTATCACAACAATTGACTGTGCACTCGGCAGTGCCTGTATTATTATTAAAATAATAAAAATTTAGTTATCAACAGGGCCTAAAAAATATATATTTTAAAGAAAACAGGATTTTATGTTTCTTTGAGAAATTTTTCTTAACAGTTCATATTTTTTAATGAGAATACATTTTATAGCCATTGGTGGCAGCGCAATGCATAATATGGCTATCGCCTTGCATAAAAAGGGTTTTAACATTACCGGTTCGGATGATGTTCTTTTTGAGCCATCCGTTTCACGCCTTTCAAAATATGGACTTTTCCCTGAAAAAGAGGGCTGGTATCCCGAAAAGATCACTGCTGATATTGAAGCGGTTATACTTGGTATGCACGCCAGGGCCGATAATCCGGAATTATTAAAAGCACAGGAATTAGGGCTAAAAATATATTCATACCCTGAATATATCTATGAGCACTCAAAAAATAAACTTAGGGTTGTTATAGGAGGCAGCCATGGTAAAACCACCATCACCTCGATGATATTGCATGTGCTGAAAAACACGGACAAGGATTTTGACTACCTGGTTGGGGCGCAGCTGGAAGGCTTTGATACCATGGTGAAACTGACGGATGAAGCACCGGTGATCGTGATAGAAGGGGACGAGTATTTATCTTCCGCAATTGACAGAAGGCCTAAATTTCACCTGTATAAAGCTAATATCGGAGTAATAAGTGGTATCGCCTGGGATCACATCAATGTATTCCCAACTTTTGAAAATTATGTGGATCAATTCAGGTTATTTATTGAAACTATTCAGCCAGATGGCAAGCTTATCTATTCAAAAACCGATACGGTTTTAGATGACGTAGTGGCAAAAGATCATTCCCAAGTTGAAAAATTTCCTTATAGTTTACCGGCTTATAATATTAAATATGGTATTACAAATATTATAAAAGGCCAAAAAGAATATCCTTTGCAGGTTTTTGGTGAACATAACATGCTGAATATAGAGGCTGCCCGCCTGGTATGCGAAAATTTAGGCATTAACTCAGACGATTTTTATACTCAGATCAGCAGTTTTAAGGGAGCGGCACGCCGGCTTGAGCTGGTGGGTAAGAATGAAAGTTCAAATTTTTTCAAAGACTTTGCGCATTCTCCATCAAAATTAACGGCAACAATTCATGCTGTGAGGTCGCAATTCCCTGAGAGAAAGTTGATTGCATGCATCGAATTACATACATTCAGCAGTCTGAATAAGGACTTTCTGGGTGAGTACGCCCATGCTATGGACGAGGCGGATATTGCCATAGTTTTTATCGACAAGAAGACTTTTGAACAAAAAAAACTTACGCCATATCCGGCTGAAACAGTGAAAGATGCGTTTGCAAGGGCTGATTTGGCGTTTTATAACGATCCTTCGGCTCTTCAAGTCTATCTTGAAAGTATAGTGATGGATGACACAAATCTGCTGATGATGAGCTCTGGAAATTTTGGTGGAATTGATCTGCCAGAATTGTCAAAAAAAATATTGTAAATAATAAGTTTTAATATAAAAAAATTATTGTAACTTTATTAACTACTGAGAAACCTTATCAAAAAATAGGTAAAATGAAAGCACTAGGAAAAAAGATTAGATTACTCCGCCACCAAAAAGGTTGGAGCCAGGAAGATGTTGCAAAGAAACTCGACATTTCAATTCCTGCATTTTCTAAAATTGAAACAGGCATAACTGATATCAATTTGTCCCGTTTGGAGCAGATAGCGATATTGTTTGACATGACTGTGGTGCAGTTACTTACATTTAATGACGAAGAACACGATCAGAAATTCATCAATGAACTGGAGGTAGTCAACAAAAAGTTGATGGACCGTGATGCAGAAGTTATCGACTTGCAAAAGAAAGTAATTGAATTATTTGAAGAGTTAAGGCATTCCAAAGCTATTGCATAAAGCGTAGTTACCCCTGCTGCCTGACCTAATCAAAAACGTACCGCATTGTTAAATGTTTTTTGCCGAATACACCGCCCATGCTATGGTGGAGGGATATCATTTTGTCGTTAAAATCGCCTACCCAGGATAGTTCCAGTTCGTCATATTGCTTTAGCGGCAGTACATATTCTTTCAATTTGATGAACAGGGCCGATTCCAGACCGTGTTTCTGATATTTTTGCTTAGTGCCCATTACAATGGCCCTCATCCGCGAAACACCTTTCCATTTGTGATACAGGAATTTGAGTTTACCGATCAGATCGAGTTTACCATTGAGGCCTTTGATCATTTGGTTGGCGTCAGGCAGTATAATGACAAATGATGCAGGTTCGCCATTAACATAAGCAAACCATATCAGCTTTTCATCCATCAGGGGCTTCATCTTCCGAAAGCTTTCCAGTAGAGTTGCTTTTACGATCGGCACAAAATTCTCAAAGTCCTTCCAGCCATCATTGTATATCTCCATAAAGTCTTCGGCAAATCTTTCTATTTCCGAAGCTTTTAAATGCTTAATCTCATATCCCGGTTTTTGAGCAACCCACTCGGCAATTTTGGTAAATCTTTCGGGGAAAGGTTTATGAACATCCACATGGTTAGTGATTTGCTCGTATTGGATTTTAAATCCGTATTTCTCAAAAAAGTTGACGTAATATGACGGATTATAATTCATGCCATAAGAGGGCGGTACAAAACCATCTGCCAGCAACCCCCAAAAATTATCATTTTCACCAAAGTTTATCGGGCCATCCATGGCCTGCATACCATTACCTTTAAGCCAGTTCTTCGCCGTATCAAAAAGTAAAAATGCGACAGTTTGGTCATTAATGGACTCAAAGAACCCCATACCACCTGTTGGTTGTTCATAATGGTAAGCCTTTTTATCATTGATAAAAGCAGCGACGCGGCCAATGAGCTGGCCGTTATCATCAGTTAATATCCAGCGTGTGCATTTACCGTGTTTAAAGAAGGGGTTCTTTTCGGGATCGAATACGGCTTCGATATCGTTATCAAGCGGGCATATCCAGTTTTGGTCGTTTTTGTAAATTATCCGGGCAACGTCTAAAAATGCTTTTTTATCGGCTTTGCTGTTAACCTCGGTAATAGTCATGGTAAAATGTATATTAATGTATGGATATAAAAAAGCATCCAGAAGCGCGGTCTGAATGCTTGCAAATGTTTTGGAATCCGATAACCGGAATATCGATATTAATAGTCGTCGTCTTCGTCGTAGCCTTCAAACGATTCGTACCTGCCCAGGTCATCCATGGGCATATCGAAATCCTCATCATCTTCATCATCTATCACTCTCTTTTTCGCAGCTAAATCGGTTGACTTGTCCTCCGGTTTTTTTGCGGCCGTGCTTTTAGAGGCGGTCGTTTTTCTAACTGGTTTTTTTGGCGTTTCCATTGCGACGATCTATTTTATGAATTATAAATCAATTTAAATTTAAATCAAGTTAAAAGCAAATTATCTTTCTTTTTGCCAGCTGTGTTGCTATTCCAAAAATAATTAAAATCATTTTCAAAGAAAATACATTTAAAAATTATTCTGCCTGGTCACCTATAGAGACCGAGTTGTCGGTAAACTCTTTTATCTGAGGCAATTCGCCCAGGTCATTTATACCGAAGTAATCCATAAATTGTTGGCTTGTGCTGTATAAAATGGGCCTTCCTACAGTCTCAGACTTCCCAACAATCGTGATCAGTTCCTTTTCGAGCAATTTTTGTATAGAGTATTCGCTGTTCACACCGCGTATCTGTTCTATCTCCAGTTTAGTTACCGATTGCTTGTAAGCGATAATAGCTAATGTCTCCAAAGCTGCAGGGCTCAACTTCTTTTTAGACCGCTGCAATTGTAAAAGACTGATCACAGCATGGTATTTCTTTTTGGTAAGAAACTGGTAGCCGTTAGAGATGTTCACCAGCTCAATTGCCAGGTTATCATCCTGATATTTTTTTTGAATATTGCTGAGGCATTGGATCGCCTCCTCCTTGGTAAAATCCTTTTCAAAAGCCGACTGAAGACAGTATAATATCTCCTCGAGCCGGATACTTTGTTCGGATGAGAAGATGAGTGCTTCAATATACAATTCGGGATTCTCCATTAAATAAATTGCAATTTTGTAAAGCATCAAATATGCAAAAAGAAATGTTTAATGCTACCAGGTAAGGCATCGTAAAGTGAGATAAGAGATATTAACAATTGGGGAAATTATTTGTGGGATATTGCAGATTGAGGAAAATAATGCATGTCGTGGCGGAAAAAAATTCCACACTCAATTAATTTATGTAGTAATGGTTAACTTTTCTATACTCAAAGAAGTGTTTTTTAAAACGTGGCACAAGATTTGGCTTATATAATATGACCCCCACAAAGGGCTGTTTTTCATAGGTAGATGTAGAGGCCGGAAACTGCGAGAGTAACCGGCCTTTCTTTTTGTTCGAAGTTTAAAGAGTTGTATTGGTTGTATTGGTTGTAGATGCGATAGAAGCAGGTTTACACCGATTAACGAATTACAATATTTCAACCACTTCAACTAATACAACCACTCCAACCAATATAACCACTCCAACCACTCAATAATTAATAACCTGTTCTTCTATTTGGGCAGGGACATCGCGCCACTCATATTTCTGAGTACGCAGTTGAGGCTCAAAGCCTGCTTCCCTGATAGAATCCTGTATACCTTTAGCGGTGAAACGATGCGGCGCTCCGGCAGCAGATACGACGTTTTCTTCGATCATGATCGAACCGAAATCATTTGCGCCAGCATGCAGGCATATTTGTGCCACCTGTTTGCCTACTGTAAGCCAGGAAGCCTGGATGTTTTTGATATTGGGTAACATAATACGGCTTAACGCGATCATGCGGATATATTCATCGCCTGAAACATTATTGGTGATACCGCGCACTTTACGGAGTAATGTACCGTCGTCCTGGAAAGGCCATGGAATAAAGGCGATAAAGCCATAATGGCCCTCAGGTTTTTCGGATTGTACTTCGCGTATCCAAACCAGGTGTTCAAAACGTTCTTCAATGGTTTCCACATGGCCGAACATCATCGTTGCCGAGCTTGGCAGGTTAAGTTTATGCGCAGCGCGCATTACATCCAGCCATTCCTTACCGCCGCATTTTCCTTTTGATATCAGCCTGCGTACACGGTCGTTCAATATTTCTGCACCGGCACCGGGTAGTGAGTCCAGTCCGGCGGCTTTTAATTCGCGCAGTACATCGATATGGCTCATATTTTCCAGCTTGGACACATGCGCTATCTCCGGCGGACCTAATGAATGCAGTTTTAAATTGGGATATAAGTCTTTTAATTGTTTGAACAGATCGGCATAAAACTTCAGTCCCAATTCCGGGTGATGGCCTCCCTGCAATAGTAACTGATCACCTCCGTAACGGAAAGTTTCTTCTATCTTTTGCTTATAGGTTTCAATATCGGTGATGTAGCTGTCCTCGTGACCCGGGCGACGGAAAAAGTTGCAAAACTTACAGTTGGCGATGCAAACATTTGTTGTGTTGACATTGCGGTCGATCTGCCAGGTAACTTTGCCGTGTGGCACCTGCTTTTTGCGCAGCTCATTAGCTACATACATTAATTCGGTAGTAGGCGCATGATGATATAAGTGCACACCTTCTTCGATACTCAGAAAATCAAAATTCAACGCGCGTTGCAGCAGATCGGCTGTATTCATAATACAAAAGTAATGCTATTTAATATGCATTTAAAGCAGAGACGTTTAATTGACAATAAAATGTACAGAAATCGGTATATTTAATATTGTGAGCTCATAAAAGTATAGCTTATTAAATGTAAAATTATAATACATATGTGGACATCTAAAGACACCTTTAACATAATTATTGAAATTGGAATTGGGCTAGGAATATCTTTTTTTGCCGCATATATTTATGAAAAGAGAGCTTACTTAAGAAGGGAAAATGATCTTTTTAAGAAGTATGGTTTCTTGCAAAGCATTGAAAATAAATTTGATTGGCAACATTGGAATATTAACGACGGGAAAATAGCAGAAAATCCAGTGGAATCCTATATGACATTAAAATACAAGGGAGGAAAGACTTTTTCTTTTAAATGGGAAGTTAAAAACAGTGATGAAAAAGGTTCTGGATTTATCTTTTGGGATGAAGTATTCCATGGAAAGGTGTCATTTTTTGAAGGTAAAAAAAGCTGGTTTGACTACCGTAGCGTTTATCACGAGAAGATAACACACCAAGGAAAGGAATATGATGCAATTTTTGTAAATGCAGATGACCAACGTACAAAATATGTAATGCTTAGAGAGTCGACCATTGTTTAGTAATGATTTGAATATACATTATAATACCACAGAGCCTTTATCCAATCTCAAAACCTTGTCCACACTATCAGGTATCTCATGCTGATAATGTGTTACATAAATAAGGGTGACGTTGCTCAGCTCACAGATAGTATCTACCAGCATTTTAAAGTGTTGCTGCTGATGGGCATCCATTCCCTGGCAGGGTTCATCAAATATCAATAATGTTGGATTTTTAATGAGTGCGCGCGCAAGCAGACATAACCGTTGGGCGCTGGCGGGGATATTCTTCAATAATATCCGTGCATAACGCTCAATTTCCAAAGCTTTCATCCAGCGTAGCGCAATGGCTGCTTTTTTAGGATCGCTTGGCCTGAACAAGCCCATGGTATCATAAAATCCTGATTCGATTACTTGCAGACAACTGTTATCTGTGGGGAAATATTGGTATAATTCAGGTGATACAAAGCCGGTTTTGCTTTTGATATCCCAGATACTTTCGCCGGTACCACGCTTACGGTCAAACAATATAATATTATTAGCATAGGCCTGGGGATTGTCGCCATTGATCAGGCTTAACAGGGTTGATTTACCTGCACCATTCGGTCCGAGCAATGCCCAGCGTTCGCCCTGTTTTATTTGCCAGTCGATATTTTTTAGTACCTCTTTATCCCCATAAGTAATGTTAACGTTATCCATCCTGACTATCCAATCATAAGGCGGAATATTGTTGGCATTAAGCAGGTTTGTCAGTTCATCTTTATCTAGTTTTCCTTTATCAACATGACTGAAAGCTGAGGCATCAAAATCTTTAGCGGGCGTTTGTTTTGCGATGGAGCCATTTTCGAGTACGGCTATATGGGTAATAGCGGCCGGTATTTCAAAAGGGGAGGTGCCCATAATTATGGTAATGCCAGATGCAATAATATCAGCAATGATGATATTAAACTCTGCCCGTGTTTGCACATCGAGCCCGGCAAGCGGGTTATCCAGCATCAACAGCACAGGGTTTTTGATCAGGGCCGCAGCAATCATCAGGCGTTTGGTTTCGCCGTTGGATAGCTTTATCAATTGCTTGTCCTTTAATATAGCGAGGTGGAGTTTTTGCAGCACTTTTGGAAGATCCCAATATCCCGGGTGATCTGAAAATGGTTTGATGGTGCTGAGGTATTCCTCAACAGTCAGGGCATCTTCCGAGTCGGACGAATTATAGCGCTGCTGGTAATAAAAATCGCTGGTGTTTGACAGGTTGCGGAAATGATGTTTTGATTCGACAAAAGCAATCAACCTGTGAAAGGTTAAATGAGCATCGCCAGTATGATGTTCCTTTAAAAAGTCTTCGTGAAAATGATAGCTGATATTGCCTGCCGATAAATGAAACTTACCGGCAATGATCTGCAATAATGCACTTTTGCCCGATCCGCTTTCTCCTATCAATGCCCAGCTTTCACCTTTATTTATATGGAAGTTCAGGTTATTAAAGACATTAGCGTTACCTAACTTCAGCACGGCATTATCGATAGACAGCAAAGGCGTATTCATATTGTAAATGTATCGGAGGCCAATTTAGGGATTTTGTTTAATGGTTAAGTAGTTGTATTGGTTGTATTGGTTTTATTAGTTGTATTGGTGAATAGGTACAATTCCAATCAATATAAATAGATGGACCAGTCTAACTACTACAACCAGTTCAACCAATAAAACTTTAAACCAACTCCATTGTAATAGCTATATCTTACCGGTAAACAAAATCTATCTATGAAAAAGTTGAACTTACTATTGCTCTTATTGGGACTGTTTGCCCTGAGCAGTTGCTCTGTTATTACAGCTATCTTTAAAGCCGGGGTGGCTGTAGGTGTAATCGCGATCATTGTAGTGCTTGTGATCATCATCTGGATCATTTCACTTTTCAGAAAGTAATTAAACAAAAAACGCTCCCTGGAATAAACCGGGGAGCGTTTTTTTAAAGACTAAAAAGAGATTATTTCTTTTTAGTAGTGTCTTTTTTAGTAGTGTCAGCTGACATTTTCATGCTAGTGTCTTTTTTAGCAGTGTCAGTAGCCATTTTTGCAGAATCAGCCATTTTAGCTGAGTCAGCCATCTTAGCAGAATCAGCAGCACCTGCACCACCTTTACCTTTACAAGCAACAGCAGAAACAGCGATAGCTAAAGCTAAGAAACCGATTTTGAATGAATTTTTCATTTTAGTTTTTTTAAATAAGTGATTAATAGTTTTGCGTATTAATACCATTAATTAAAAAAGGTAACCCATAATTTTAAAAAAAATCACAGGTTACCTTCAAAAAAGTATAAAAAACTAAAAATCAGTACGAAAACTAAAATGAATTAGTATCGTCAGAAATTATTTCTTAGTAGTGTCTTTTTTAGTAGTGTCAGCAGGAGCAGCTTTAGCAGTGTCTTTTTTTGCAGTGTCAACAGCAGCCTTAGCAGTATCAGCAGTTTTAGCTGAATCAGCAGAAGAAGCAGATGAGCTACCTTTGCAAGCGGCAGCAGAAACAGCAATAGCAAGAGCTAAGAAACCAATTTTGAATGAATTTTTCATGTTATGTTTTGTTTAATGTTTAGCCTTAATACAGCAAATCGAAAAAGGTAACCCTACATTTTTAAAAAAAATAATATTTTATCTATGTGATTGGTAGAACATGCCTTTTTAGCTGTAAAAAAGGGCAGCCCCTTGCATGGGCCACCCCAAACTATAACACGTATTTAATTAGTTGCTATTTTTTAACGGTATCTTTCTTTAGTGTATCGGCCCCTGCTTTCTTTGCAGTATCGATTGTTTTTTGTGTTGTATCAATTACTGTTTTAGGAGAATCTGGTTTTTCTTCAGATCCACCTTTGTTCTTATTGCCACATGAAGAGCAGGAAGAAATTGAAACCATAATTCCCAGTACCAGGATTCCGGATTTGAATAAGTTTTTCATAATCTAAATATTTAAAAGTTTAGCATTGATACGGCAAACTTTAGAAAGGTAACCCGGTAAAAAAATATAAAAAAAGGCAACCCAAAAATGGGTTACCTTTTGATTTTATGCGGAATTAATGCTCAGATTAAGGCTTCTTTGTCGTATCCTTTTTAGTCGTATCTGTAGTCATTTTAGTGGTGTCTTTTTTGGTTGTATCTACCACAGTAGTTGTTGTTGAATCAGTTACCTTGGTTGTATCGGTAGTGCCGGTTGAACCGGTGCCTTTGCAGGCTGCGAATGAGCAGGCAATTAAAACTGCTAAGGCTAATTTACTGATGTTTTTCATATTGATAATTTGCTTTTTAAATGGTTATATTGAAAACGATATTCGAAACTCAAGCAGATAACTTTAATACTTTTAATTTTGTTTTTAAATTATTTGAAATAAATGGGTTACAATTTCGCATAAATAGTATTAAGTAGTGAGTACAGAATCAAAGAGTTCAGCGCCAACCGATAGCGAGATTGTTTTTGGGATCCTTAATAACTCGGAAAATGCAATAAAACGGCTTTACGTGGCCTATTTTCCGATGGTGATGCAATTGATCGTTAATAACAACGGTACACCGGATGATGCCAAGGATATTTACCAGGAGGCGATAATAGTTCTTTATAATAAGGTTAAAAAAGGTGATTTTGAGCTGAACAGTAAACTGAAAACATTTATTTATTCGGTTTGCAGGAGGTTATGGCTCAAAAGGCTGAGCCAGATGAACCGGTATGGTGGAGATATTCACGATTTCCAGGAATATCTGTCCGTAGAGGATGATGTGGAGCAGCAAGGGGAAAGAGATATACAGTTTACTAAAATGCAAAGTGCCCTGCAATTATTGGGCGAACCTTGCAAAACTATAATAGAGGATTTTTATATCCATAACAGATCGATGCAGGATATCTGTGAGAGTTTTGGTTATACCAATGCGGATAATGCCAAAACCCAGAAATATAAATGCCTGCAAAGGCTGAAAAAATTATTTTTTCAGCAAAAGTAAAGGAGCAAAGAAATGAGAGATGAGCAATTAATAGAAGCAATTGAACGCTACCTCAACGGTGACATGAGTGCCGATGAGCGTAAGGAGTTTGAGCAACTTCGCAGGGAGCATGCTGAAGTGGATGCACGGATTATTGAGCATCAGCAGTTCATCGGCTTGTTAAAACAATACGGGGAGCGTGTGGCATTGGAAAAGAGATTGAATGCTATTCACGACGAAATAGATGTGCATGCTATTGCTGAGGCAGTTACTATTCACCCGTCGTGGATCGTGCAGCTATGGCGCGATCATCATTCAAAGATATCTGTAGCGGCTTCGATAGCTATTTTTGCTGTTTTGGCAACACTGTTTTTTACAGGGTATTTGAATAATAATAATTCTTATACCGAATTGGGCCGTAAAGTGGATATTTTGAACAATTCTAATAAGAGAATTATCAAAACCATCGATGATATAAAATCAAGCCAAAAGCCGTTGCCTTCGGACAAATATCGCGGCACTGGTTTTGCTATTACTTCAAATGGATTAATCGCAACAAGTTACCACGTTATCAGCGACAATGATTCTGTATATGTGCAAAATGCTGCGGGCAAATCATTTAAGGCTAAGGTATTATATACAGAGGCGCAAAATGATATTGCCATATTGAAGATCGTAGATACTTCGTTCACAGGTTTAGGTGCTATCCCATATACATTTAAACGATCTGAAAGCGACCTGGCTGAAAATGTTTATACCTATGGTTACCCTCAGGATTCGCCCCGCTATGGCGATGGTCGTTTAACATCCACAAACGGACTTGGCAACGATACCTTAGATTATGAAATATCTGTCCCAATTAATCCGGGAAACAGCGGAGGTCCGTTGCTGGATAGTAAAGGAAATATCATAGGGATTGTTAAAGGAAAAGAAACAAGGCTTGAAGGGGTGCACTTTGCACTGAAATCAAGCTATTTGCTGGATGCTATAAAGAATATTCCAACTGATTCGTTAACCCGAACACCTGTTCTGAATACTGAAAATGAGTTGTCTAATTTAACCCGCCAGCAACAAGTTAAGAGGTTGAGGCCATACGTGTTTATGGTGAAAGTGTATTAATGTGCAGATGTGCGAATATGCAGATGTGCAAATGAAAAAATGAAAAAATGCCCTTCAACCGAAGGGCATTTTTTATGTCTTAACCACTGATTATATTATTTCGCAGACTAAAAAGCATCTGCACATTTGCACATCCGAAATCTGCACATCTAACGATCCACTTCTCCCAATACAAAATCTATGGAGCCGATAATGGCAATTAGATCGGCGATCATGACACCTTTTGCGATGGCGGGTAATACGGATAAGTTACAGAAACTTGGTCCGCGTGATTTTGCCCTCAATGGTATCTCTGATCTGTTGTCGTTATGTATAAAGTAGAAGCCTAATTCGCCTTTTGCACCTTCGCCGCGGATATAAAAGTCCTGCACTTTTGGCGTGATCTTTCTCGGCATCTTAGCGCGGGGATCAAAATCAGGGGTGCGTTTTAGTTCTTTTTGCAGGCGATCAAGACATTGCTCCACTATTTTTAGTGACTGGGCTATCTCATCTACACGTACTTTATACCTGTCCCAGCAATCGCCAATGGTGCCCATTTCACCTTTGCCTATTGGAACTTCAAATTCCAATTCGGGATATACGGAATAACCGTCAATTCGGCGCAAATCCCATTTAAGTCCTGAGCCTCGCAGCATTGGTCCGGAGCAGCCATAATTAATAGCTACATCCATCGGTAACACACCAACATTAGCCGTGCGGCTGATAAATATCTGGTTATCCGTCAGTAACTGGTTAAGTTCGGACAGCTTTGGTTTGAAATAATCTACAAATTCCCGGCAGCGCTCTTCAAAACCAACGGGGAGATCATAAAACAATCCGCCCACCCAAATATAATTGTACAACATGCGCGAGCCTGAGGCCCACTCCAGCATGCCCATGATATGCTCCCTGTCCCTGAAACACCAAAGAAAGGGGGTGAACGCGCCTATATCTATGCCATAGGTGCCTATAGCGATCAGGTGCGATGCGATACGGTTCAGCTCGCAAACCAATACCCGGATATACTCAATACGTTTTGGAATGTCCTTATCAATCCCCATCATCCGTTCAACGCCCATGGTCCAGATGTGGCTGTTGTTCATGGAGGCGAGGTAATCCATGCGGTCGGTGAAAGGAATGGTTTGTTGGTAAGTTAGCGATTCGGCATGCTTTTCAAAACAGCGATGCAGGTAACCCATGTGCGGGATCACTTCTTTTACGATCTCGCCGTCTGTAATCAATTCAAGACGAAGCACGCCATGCGTTGACGGATGCTGCGGTCCCATATTAAGAACCATGTCCTGCGTAGCAGCCTCCGCAATCTTTTTAGTATAGCGCTCTAATGCTTCTTCGTATTTCGAATTGGTGATATTCACTGTTGTTTATTTAATAAAGCTGTCATTGTTTTGTGCGCCGGTGTCATGCTGAGGCTCTCGAAGCATAGTGGGTAGGCCTTTACGCGCACACTTCGAGTGCCTCAGTGTGACACCCCTCTCTATTTGCAATGACGGTTCATTTACTAATCTATTTTTATTCCTTTATAATATTCCGCTGTTTTATAATCTTTTCTTAACGGGTAACCTTCCCAATCATCGGGCAATAAAATGCGCCTAAGATCGGGGTGTCCTTCGAAGAATATTCCTTCCATATCAAATGCTTCGCGTTCGTGCCAGTCTGCAGCGCGGTATACCGATGATATGGTAGGGAAGGATGGTAAATCTTCCAGATCCCTGTTGTTCTCTTTGCTTACTTTTAAAGTGAGTTGCGTTTGGTAGGGGATGGATGCCAGGTGATAAACCACACCAAAGCGGTTTGCTTCCACACCATAATCAACCCCGCTGAGGCAGGAGAGAAAGTCGAAATAAGTTTTGGGATTATCCCGTAACTCCAGGCACACCTCAGCAATACGATCAGGATCGATCAATAAGGCAGGCTGTAAACCGGTGGTTTCTTCGCCAACGATCACACCATCGCTAAATTTCTCAATAAGTATTGATTTGATTTCTGCAAGGTTCATGGTGCCAGGCGTACTTTTTTCCAGTTTTTGTTATCAATCTTTTTGTACAGGATACGGTCGTGCAAACGGCTTTCTCTTCCCTGCCAGAATTCTACTAATCTTGGTTTCAGAACATAGCCGCCCCAATAAGATGGTTTGAGTATATCCTTGTCTGTATATTCTGCTTCAGCTTCCCCGTATTTCTTCTCTAAAATCCCCCTATCAGCTATTTCCTGGCTTTGCGGCGATGCAATGGCCCCCAACTGGCTGGCTCTTGGGCGGGTCTGAAAATATTTTTCAGAATCTTCCCTGCTTACTTTTTCAATCACACCTTCAATGCGTACCTGTCTTTCCAGCGTTTCCCAAAAAAACAGGATAGCGCCCAATGGATTTTTAGCGATCTCTTTTCCTTTGCGGCTGAGGTAGTTAGTATAAAAAACAAAACCATTATTGTCAAATCCTTTCAGTAAAACGATCCTTGCCGAAGGCCGGCCGTCGGAGGTAGCTGTGGCCAGTGTCATGGCCGTTGGCTCCTGTACTTCTGCCTGCAAAGCTTCGTTAAACCACTTTTCAAATTGTTTTATTGGATCATTATGCGTATCTTTTTCTGATAATGAGGCCGAAAGATATTCGCTTCGTATATCTTGTATGTCTTTTTGGTTCATTATTGCAAACTTACAAATTAATTGTACCGTATATTAACCAGGTATTTTATAATTTAATAAATGCATCTATTTTTACGTTTATGTGTTATCCCCTAATTATACATTAATTATTTATGCTAAGTACTATTTTGCCTGAAGCGGGCCGTTTGCTGATATCTGAGCCCTTTATGATGGATCCCAACTTTAAACGGTCGGTGATCCTGCTGACTGAGTATGGAAGTGCCGGTGCCATGGGCTTTGTTTTGAACCATCTGAGTGAATATATGCTTGGCGACCTGTTGCCAGACCTGCCTTATTCGGAAATGCCTGTGTACAGCGGCGGACCGGTAGGAGAGGACACGCTGCATTTTATACATCGTTGCCCGGATAAAATTGAAGATGGTATTGAAATAGTAAAAGGAATTTATTGGGGAGGGAATTTTGAGACCGTAAAAAGCCTGGTAACCAATTACCAGCTGACGGATAGTGAGATACGGTTTTTTACCGGTTATTCCGGCTGGACACCGGGTCAGCTTGATGACGAGATTGCCGAGGACACCTGGATAGTAACCGATAAATTTACCCCGGAAGTTATATTCTCCCACGATGACCAAAACATCTGGCGGCAGGTGATTATCAGCCTGGGGACGCGGTATGCGCACATCGCTAATTTTCCTGAAAATCCGGAGTTGAATTGAGTTGTCCGGAAGTCCGGATTAGATCATGCATAGAAATCAAGATCGATAATCTCTTTTAAGGCTTTTTTACCTGAATCTGTTATAGCTATCACTCTTTTTTCCTCGTGCCGGGTGATCCACTTTTGCTCCATCATGGCATGACAAACGGCTGCACCAAGCGCTCCGGCTAAATGGGGTCTTCGCTCGGTCCAGTCTAAACAGGCATAGGCGAATTTCCGGTGGGTTGGAGATATGCCAGAAATGTCAACCCCAAAAGCCCTGAATTTTTTTTCAGCATTGATGCCCAAGGTGATCTCTTTTGAAAAATAAGCCGGGTCGGCTATCGGCCTGTCATAAATAATCGCATTCTGATCGGCAAGTGAATTGAAAATGGATACGCCAAGTTTGCCTGCAAGATGGTCATAGCATGTGCGGGCGAGTACTATCTTCTTTACTTCGGGCCTGGGTGTAGATGATGATCTTTGCATATTCTGCAATAGTTCGATCAGTTGTGCGGCATCGGAGCTTGCAATTTCGTAGCTGTTCCTGCGGCCGATATTTATTTTATTTACCAGTTTGGCTTTATAAAGTATGCCCAAATGGTTTGACAGGTTGCTTTGAGAAACATCAATATGCTGCTGCAATTGCGCGTAGGTTGCCCGTCCGTGAAGGAGGTAAACCATGATAGACAGGCGCACCGGATCGGCAATGGCCGAGGTGATGTTATAAATGTTCAGATCATTCATATAAGCAAAGGTACCATATCGGTCAATTGCTCATATCAGTAAAAAATGATGGGTTGATTTTAGAGATTAGTTGACCAGAGATTAAAGATTAGGCTGATTAGCAGATTTTTTATCCTAATCTCTAATTAACTAATCTCTAATCAACTAACCCTCCATTTCCTTAGCAGATTCCTCTACCTTTTGTTTAAGAGTTTCTTTATATGCTATCAGGTTCTTTACTATTGTTTCGTCAGCTGTTGAAACAATTTGTGCAGCAAGGATGCCT